>Ga0335079_10000011_pt1 | contig 278260 bp, 272 predicted proteins | sample Lox_Sample_33_FD_206719 | JGI IMG/M metagenome (GOLD analysis project Ga0335079, IMG submission 206719) | Soil microbial communities from Loxahatchee National Wildlife Refuge, Florida, United States - Lox_Sample_3.3 | ecosystem: Environmental > Terrestrial > Soil > Wetlands | place: USA... | reverse complement strand
TTCATGCCTTGCGTATCGTCGTGCCGGTAACGCTGGCGGCCATCGTGTTCGGCTACAGCGTGATCACCGTGCTGCTGTTCTTTATCGGCTTTCAGGATGCCAGGCTGCACTACACGCTCGCCACGCTGTTTCCGCTGGTGGTGACTCCGCTCACGGTCATGCCGCTGGCGGTGATGTGGCGGCGCCTGCGCAACGCCAAGCACGAGCTGGAAGCGCTGTTGCGCATCGACGCCATGACCGGGCTGCCGAACCGGCGCGCGTTTTTCGAACGCGCCGAAGCTATTTACGCGCGCGGCAAGGCCGTTGCGCTGATGATGATCGACGTCGACCATTTCAAGGCCGTCAATGACAGCTTTGGCCACGACGCCGGCGACGTCGTCATCCGCACGGTGGCGCAAGCGATCGCCGCGCTCGTGAAAGCTGCGCCGGGCGAGGGCGGGAGCATCACGGCGCGTTTCGGCGGTGAGGAGTTCGTGGTCCTACTCGAGGGCGTCGATAGCGAGACCGCGTGTCAGCTCGCCGGCAGGATTGTCGAGCGCCTGGGCGGCACCCCGACGCTTTATAGCGGTTCGATCATCCCGACGACGGTGAGTGTCGGCGTCGCCGAGCGCCAGCGTAACGAACGCGTCGACGACACGTTGCGCTCAGCCGACAACGCCTGCTACCGCGCCAAGCGCCTGGGCCGCAATCAATGGCGGGCGGCCAACGAAGTGCCCGAGCGCACGCCTCCGGAAGCCGAGCAGAGCACGCTGCGAGTGCGACCACGTCAGATCTCGTCCCGCGCGGGCTAATTCAGTCGGTCGGTAGTCACCAGCCTGATCTTCGGGTTGCCGAAACGCGTGCCGACGCAGTGCAGATAAGGCCAGGGACGCTGCGCGCAGGCTTGCATCGGCGCGCTCGCCACTGTCGGCATGGGGCCGGCGCTGACCTGCGCGCTCGACGCAGACACGAGCGTGACGGCGGCCGCGACCAACGCCGCGGCCACGACGGCGGTGAGTGGTTTCAGCATGACAATCCCCTGTGGTCGGCGGCCTCGACGCATGAGTCGTGCGGACCGCCTTGCAGGTTCGATGTGTTAATGCGAGCGGCTGCAAAAAGTTCGCCGCCCACTGCCGGCCTTGCGGGACGCCGGGGGCCGGGCTAGACGGGGCGCCATGCCGCGGACCGCTCTTTACGCCGGCTCGTTCGACCCGGTCACCAACGGCCACCTCGACGTGGTGCGCCACGCGGTGCGGCTCGTCGACAAGCTCGTGCTCGCGATCGGGGTGCATCCGGGCAAGGAGCCGCTGTTCTCCGCCGAGGATCGGCTCGCCATGCTGGTCGAGACCTGTGCGCCGCTGGCGCGCAAGGCCAACTGCGAGCTCGATTGCGTGACCTTTGCCGACCTCGTGGTCGAGGCAGCGCGGCGTGCGGGCGCCGACATGCTGATCCGCGGCCTGCGCGACGGCACCGACCTCGACTACGAGATGCAGATGGCAGGCATGAACGAGGCGATGGCCCCCAACATTTTGACCGTGTTTCTGCCGGCCTCGCCGATGGTGCGCCCGATCACCGCCACATTGGTGCGCCAGATCGCCGGCATGGGCGGCGACGTCTCCGCCTTCGTGCCGACCGCCGTCACCGCGCGGCTGAAGAAGAAATTCACCGGCAAACCGCGCTAGTCCGTCTTTCCGGAGAGATCGATGACAATCCGTGTGATGCTTGCGCTTGCCTTTGCGCTCGTCGTTGCGCCTGCTCTGGCGCAAGGCAAGCTCGACAATCCGGCCGCGCTCACCGAGCAGGCGCCGGCGACCTACAAGGCGAAGTTCGACACCTCCAAAGGCGTGTTCGTGATCGAGGTGACACGCGCCTGGGCGCCCAAGGGCGCCGACCGTTTTTATAATCTCGTCAAGAACGGCTACTACGACAATGCGCGCTTCTTCCGCGTCATTTCCGGCTTCATGGTGCAGTTCGGCATCAACGGCGATCCGACGCTCAACGCCAGATGGCGGATCGCGCGCATCCCCGACGACGCCGTGGCGCAGAGCAATACGCGCGGCATGATCACGTTCGCCACCTCGGGCCCGAATTCGCGCACGACGCAGGTGTTCATCAATTTCGCCGACAATTCCAATCTCGACCGCATGGGCTTTGCGCCGTTCGGCAGGGTCGTCTTCGGCATGACCGTGGTCGATGCGCTCTATGCCGGCTACGGCGAGGGCGCGCCGAGCGGGCGCGGGCCGGATCAGATGCGCGTGCAGACGGAAGGCAATGCCTATCTCGCCAAGGATTTCCCGCGCATGGATTACATCAAGACTGCGACCATCGAACGCTGAGCCCCTATTTGTCATCGCCGGGCTTGACCCGGCGATCCCGCTTAGCAAAGGCACTGTGCCTCCATAAACGAGATGGTCGGGACGAGCCCGGCCATGACGAGGACATCACGAAAGGACCATGACATGGCCAAGCCGGAAGACACCCTCACGCTGGAGACGACCAAGGGCGCGGTCGTGATCGAGATGCGCCCCGATCTCGCCCCCGGTCACGTCGCGCGCATCAAGGAGTTGGTGAAGCAAGGTTTCTACGATGGCATCGTGTTCCACCGCGTCATCGACGGCTTCATGGCGCAGACCGGCTGTCCGCAGGGCACCGGCACCGGCGGCTCCGGCAAGAAGCTCAAAGCGGAGTTCAACAAGGAGCCGCATGTGCGCGGCACGGTGTCGATGGCGCGGGCGCAGAATCCGGACAGCGGCGACAGCCAGTTCTTCATCTGCTTTAGCGACGCCCGTTTCCTCGACGGCCAGTACACGGTCTGGGGCAAGGTGATCTCCGGCATGGAGAACGTCGACAAGATCAAGCGCGGCGAGCCGGTGCAGAACCCGGACAAGATCGTCAAGGCGACGATGGGGGCGTAGGCCTCTATTCTGTCATTCCGGGGCGCCGCGAAGCGGCGAGCCCGGAATCCATAACCCCAGGCGCTGCGGAGTATGGATTCCGGGCCCGGCCCTTCGGGCCGTCCCGGAATGACGGCGTTCGATCATGCGCACCGATCTTTTCGAGTTTGAACTGCCCACGGATCGCATCGCGCTGCGGCCCGCGCATCCGCGCGACGCCGCGCGACTTCTGGTGGTACGGCCGGATAGAACGCCCGAGTTCGAAGACCGCTTTGTGCGCGATCTGCCCGAGCTGCTGCAGCCGGACGATTGCCTCGTCGTCAACGACAGCAAAGTGATCGCCGCGCGGCTGAAGGGGCGGCGGATCGGGCGCGGGGGAAGCGAGCCGGCAATCGAGGCGACGTTGCACAAGCGTCTCGACGGCTCGCACTGGCGCGCCTTCGTCAAGCCGGCGAAGAAGCTCAAGGTCGGGGATACGATCCGCTTCGGCGACGAAGGTCGCGTCTGCTTCCTTAACGAGTTGGATACTCAAGTGTCACAGAAGGATGAGGGAGGAGAGGTAACCCTTTCGTTTTCCTTCCACGGAGCGGTGCTGGATCAGGCGATCGCCGAGCGCGGCGACATGCCGCTGCCGCCCTATATCGCCGCGCGCCGCGCTCCCGACGCGCAAGATCGGACCGACTATCAGACGGTCTTCGCCCATGATGAGGGATCGGTCGCGGCCCCGACCGCCGGTCTGCACTTCACCGAAGCTTTGCTGGCGCGGCTCAAGGCACGCGGGATTGCCGTGCACAAGGTCACCTTGCATGTCGGTGCCGGCACGTTCTTGCCGGTCAAAGCGACCGATACTGAAGGGCACAAGATGCATGCCGAGTTCGGCGTCGTCAGCGCCGCGGTGGCCGAGGCGCTCAACGCAGCGCGGGCGAAAGGCGGGCGCATCGTCGCCGTCGGCTCGACCGCGCTGCGGCTCCTGGAAAGCGCGGCGGGCGAGGACGGCCGGCTGAAAGCGTTTGCAGGCGAAACCGCGATTTTCATCACGCCGGGCTACCGCTTCAAAGCCGTCGATCTCATGCTGACCAATTTCCACCTGCCGCGGTCGACCCTGTTCATGCTGGTCGCGGCCTTCAGCGGCCTCGACGTGATGAAGCGCGCCTATGCGCACGCGATCGCCAAGGGTTATCGGTTCTATTCGTATGGGGACGCGTGCTTGTTGTATCCGGTAGAGCCGTCATAGACGCCGTCATGCCCGGCTGCAGGCTTGTGCCGGGCACCCACGTCTTTAAAACCGCACCGCGGCCAAGGCGTGGATGGCCGGGACAAGCCCGGCCATGACGAAAGCGGGCAATGATGACCGAACCCTTTTCCTTCACGCTGAAAACGACCGACGGCGCCGCGCGCTGCGGCGAGATCGTGACGCCGCATGGCGTTGTGCAGACGCCGGCCTTCATGCCGGTCGGCACCGCGGCGACGGTGAAGGGTTTGACGCCCGAGGCGATCAAGGCGACCGGCACCGAGATCGTGCTCGCCAACACCTACCATCTGATGCTGCGGCCGGGCGCCGAGCGCATCGCCGCGCTCGGCGGTCTGCACGCGTTCATGCGCTGGCCGGGGCCGATCCTCACCGATTCCGGCGGCTTCCAGGTGATGTCGCTGTCGGCGCTGCGCCGGCTCGAAGAGCACGGCGTCACCTTCCGCTCGCATCTCGACGGTGCCATGCATCAACTCACGCCGGAGCGCGCGGTCGAGATCCAAATATTGCTCGGCGCCGATATTGCCATGCAGCTTGACGAGTGCCTGCGCTTGCCGGCCTCGGTCGAGGACATCAAGCGGGCGATGGAATTGTCATTGCGCTGGGGCGAACGCTCGCAGCGCGCCTTCGCGGGCAGAGCGCGCGAGGGCTACGCCCTGTTCGGCATCGTCCAGGGCGGCGACGAGGTCGCGCTGCGGCAGGCCAGCGCGCGCGAACTGGTGGCGATGGATTTCCAAGGCTACGCCATCGGCGGCTTGGCGGTCGGGGAGCCGCAGGCGGTCATGCTCACGATCGTGGAGGAAACCGCGCCGGTGCTGCCGGCCGCGCGGCCGCGCTATCTCATGGGCGTCGGCACGCCGCACGATCTCATCGAAGCGGTCGGTCGCGGCATCGACATGTTCGACTGCGTGCTGCCGACCCGCAACGGCCGTCACGGCATGGCCTTCACCCGGCGCGGGCCGGTCAACCTCGCCAACGCCCGCCATGCCGCCGATCCGCGCCCGCTCGACGAAGAGAGCGCGCACCCGGCCGCGCGCAGCTACTCGCGCGCTTATCTGCATCACCTCACCAAGGCGAACGAGATGCTCGGCGCGGTGCTCTTGTCGACGATCAATCTCGCCTATTACCAGGCATTGATGGCGGGCATGCGCGAGGCCATTGTCGCCGGCCGTTTCGCCGATTTCCGCGCCGAGACATTGGCAAACTGGGAGCAGGGGGATATTGCCAGCCTATGAACCTGCAGCCGACTTTCTTCGCCCAGCGCCGCAAGCCGCGCTTCAAGCTCCCGCCACGCGCCTGCGACGCGCATTGCCATGTCTTCGGGCCGGCCGCCAAGTTCCCCTATGCGCCGGGTCGCCGCTATACGCCGGAGGACGCGCCGAAGGAGATGCTCGCTGCCCTACACGCGCACCTTGGCGTCGAGCGTTCGGTGATCGTACAGGCAAGCTGCCACGGTACCGACAATGCCGCGATGCTCGACTGCATCGCCTCCGATCCCGCGTGCTATCGCGGCGTCGCCATCGTCGACGACGGCTTCCGCGATGCGGACTACGACAAGCTCCACGCCGGCGGCGTGCGCGGCGTGCGCTTCAACTTCGTCAGGCATCTCGGCGGCGCGCCCGACATGGCCGTGTTTCACCGTGTCATCGAGCGCATCAAGGGTCGCGGCTGGCACGTCGTGCTGCATCTTGATGCACCGGACATCATTCCGCTCTCCGCCATGATGCGCGCGCTCCCATTGCCCTTCGTCATCGACCATATGGGCCGCGTGCCGGCCGCGGCCGGCGTGGAACAGCCGCCGTTCCGCGCGCTCCTCGAACTCGCGCAACGAGAGAACTGCTGGCTCAAGGTCTCCGGCGCCGAGCGCATCTCCATGCACCCTTACGCTGCGGCGGTGCCGATCGCCCGCGCGTTGATGGAAGCCGCGCCGGACCGCGTGCTCTGGGGCACCGATTTTCCACATCCAAATTCGACCCACGAGCCGGACGAGGCCGACCTCGTCGATCTCATCCCGCGCTACGCGCCCGACGTGCTGGCGCAGAGGCGCCTGCTGGTGGACAATCCGGCGCGGCTCTATGGTTTCGGCTGAAATACCGAGAAGAAACGTTTGGGAGGACAACAATGATTGCGAGAATCGCGCGCCTCGCGCGCCTCGTCGCTCTGCTGGTCGCCGCCGCTCCACTGTTGTCTGCGGCGCCCGCGCAAGCGAAATGGCCGGAAAAACCGGTGAAGATCATCCTGCCATTCGGCGCCGGCGGCGTCGCCGATATCTCATCGCGCATCCTCGCCGATCGGCTGGGCAAAATGCTCGGGCAGAACTTCGTGATCGAGAACATGCCGGGCCCGGGCGGCATCAATGCCGCGCGCGCGGTCGTCACCGCGCCGCCCGACGGCTACACGCTCGGCCTCGTCACCAACGGCACCCCGATCAGCGTCGCTATGTTCAGCAAGCTGCCGTTCGACCCGGTAACGCAATTCGAGATGATCTCGGGGCTTGGCCAGTTCAACTTGCTGTTCGCGGTCGACGCCAAGTCGAAATACAAGACGCTCGGCGATTTCATCGCCGACGCCAAGGCCAACCCGGGCAAGCTCAACATCGGCGCAATCGTCGTCGGCTCGACGCAGGATCTCGGCGCCGAAATGTTCAAGTCGATGGCCAATATCAACGTCATCATCGTGCCGTACAAGAACTCACCCGACGTCGTGGTGGCCCTGTTGCGCAACGACGTGCAGATGCTGGTCGAATTCCCGCCGGCGATCAAAGGCCAGGTCCAGGACGGCAAGTTGCGCGTCTTGGCGAGCACGGGTCCCAAGCGCGAGAGCGAAATGCCGACCGTGCCGACGGTGGCGGAGGCGGGCATCGCCGGCTACGAAGTGACCTCTTGGAATGGCGTGTTCGCGCCCAAGGGCACGCCCAAGGAGGTGATCGACACCATGAACAAGGCGATGCACGAGGTGCTGACCATGCCGGACGTCAAGGAACAGTTCGCCAAGATCGGCGTCGAAGCGCATCCAAGCTCACCGGAGGAATTGATGGCGCGGCTCAAGGCCGACATCGTCAAATGGAACGCGGTGGTCGACAAGGCCGGCATCCCGCGGAAATAACAAATGGGCGCAAAGCTCTCGATCGCCGTCATCGGCGCCGGCATGGGCGGGCTTGCCGTGGCGGCAACGCTGCGGCAGGTCGGCATCGACGCGCAGGTCTTTGAGCAGGCGAGCCGCTTTGCTCGTATCGGCGCCGGCATCCAGATGATGCCGAATTCGATGAAGGTGCTGCGGGCAATCGGTATCGAGGAGCGGCTGCGCAAGACCTCGTTCGCGCCCTATTCGCATTTGAACCGCGACGGTTATACCGGCGAGGTGACGCGCGAATTGCCGATGCCGGAGCAGCTCTATGGCGCGCCGTATCTATGCATGCACCGCGGCGATTTGCACGATGCACTCGCCTCGGCGGTGCCCGCCGAGATCGTGCATCTCGGCAAGAAACTCACCGGTCTCGATCAAGCCGGCGGGCAAACGACACTCCGCTTCGAGGACGGCAGCACGGCCAAGGCCGATGCCGTCGTTGGCGCCGACGGCGTGCACTCGGTGGTGCGCGACATCATCGTTGGGCCGGACGCGCCGATCCACAAAGGCCGCATCGCCTACCGCGCGGTGTTTCCAGCCGCGCTGATGGGCGGCTTCGACATCGGCCGCTCGCGAACCAAATGGTGGGGCACGGATCGCCACATCGTCATCTATTATACGACCAAGCAGCAGTCCGAGGTCTATTTCGTCACCAGCGTGCCGGAGCCGGCGGAATGGCTGACGCGCGAAAGCTGGTCGGCCAAAGGAGACGTCAAAGAATTGCGTGCGGCTTATGACGACTTCTATGTCGACGTGCGCAACGTGCTCGAGGCCTGCCCCGATTGCCACAAGTGGGCGATCCTCGAGCGTGAGCCGCTCAAGCGCTGGAGCGATGGGCGCGTGGTGCTGCTCGGCGACGCCGCGCATCCGATGACGCCGTACATGGCGCAAGGCGCGGCAACCTCCATTGAAGATGCCGCCGTGCTGGCGCGCTGTCTCGCCGCGGTCGACGGCGACGACATCGAAGGCGCGTTCCGCCGCTATGAGGCGCACCGCAAGCCGCGCACCTCGGTGGTGCAGGCAATCTCCTCCGCCAATACTTGGATGCGCGAAGGCACCGGCGATACGAGCTGGCTCTACGGCTACGACGCGCTTAACGCACCGCTCGATCAGCCGGCGGCGCACCCGCGGGCGCGGGCGGCCTGATCACGGAACCCCGCGGCCCTATCAAGCTACCCGACCGCGCCTCACTTCAGTTCGGAGACGCTGGCCATGGTCTGCAAGCTGATTTATCGTTACGAGAAAGCGAAGCAGTAAGGCAGACACTCCATGAACGCACCGGTACAGGCGCCGACCACCGTTCCCGGCGCCGACGAACTCATCGCGCGCGCCCGTGCGCTCGCGCCCAGGCTGCGCGAGCGCGCAATCGCCGCCGAACGTGAGCGCAATATTCCGCGCGAATCCGTTGCCGAATACATCGCCGCCGGCTTGCTGCGGACGTTGATGCCCAAGCGCTGGGGCGGCTATGAGCACGATCACGAGGTGCAGTTCAATATCGCGATCGAGCTCGGGCATTCGACCTGCGGCTCGTCGGCTTGGTGCCTCAACTACCTCACCGATCACGCCTGCATGTTGGCGCACTTTCCCGAGGAGGCGCAGCACGACGTTTGGAGTCGCGACGGCGACGCCTGCATCGCCACCTCGGCGGCGCCGACCGGCAAGGCGGCGGAAGCGGACGGCGGCCACCGGCTCAACGGCGACTGGTCGTGGTGCAGCGGCTTGCGCCACTCGCAATGGATCATGATCGGCGGCCTGGTGTTCCGCGCCGGCGAGCACCATCCCGACATGCGGCTTTTCCTGGTGCCGACATCGGATCTTGCGGCGAGCGACACCTGGTACAGCGCCGGCCTGCGCGCCTCCGGGTCGAACAGCGTGCGCGCCGAGGATGTCTTCGTGCCGGCGCATCGCAGCCTTTCGTTCGGCACCATGCGCGATGCCTGCTCGCCCGGCTCGGCGGTCAACACCAATCCGATCTACCGCACGCCATTCATTGCCGTGCACAGCTACGCGCTGCTCGGTCCGGCGCTCGGTCTGGCGCGCGGCGCCTATGCGGACTACGTGGCGTGGACGCGCAAGCGCATGCTCACCTACACGCAGCAAGCGAGCGCGCAGCATGTGCCGATCCAGATCGCGCTTGCCGATATCTCCGCGCAGATCGATGCCGCCGAGCTGCTGGCACGGCGGGCGCTGGCGACGGCGCGCCGGGACTATTCGGGGATGACGATGGAGACGCGCGTTCTCTTGCGGCGCGATTTCACTTACGCCATCAGGCTGCTGCGCGAAGCGATGGACAAATTGATGCATATGACCGGCGCCAGCGGCTTCATGGATGCCAACCCGGTGCAACGCTGTTGGCGCGACGTGCACGCGATCGCCTCGCACGTGGTCATGAACTGGGACGTGCCGGCGGAGAATTTCGGCCGGATGGAATTGGGATTGGGTCGCAACGAGGCTTATCCCGCATTCTGAGGAACGGTCGAAATGGCGGAAATCGTCGGCGCTTTGGGCGTGCCTCATACGCCCTTCTATCCCTCGCTTGTGGAGCGCGAGCCGCAATGCGAGACCGCGAAGTTGTTCGCGGCGGTAACCGATGCACTTGCCGCCATGCAGCCCGATCTCATCGTGATGTTCGATACCGACCACCTCAACACGTTCTTTTTCGACAATCTCCCGATTTTCGCGGTGGGTGTCGCCGACAGATTCAAAGGGCCGAATGACGAACCGCGCTCGGTTCCAATCTACACCATCAAGTCGCGCGCCGATCTCGCCGGGCACATTCGCGGGCTTGCGGTGGAGGCGGGCTTCGACGTCGCCATGACGCAGCAATTCACGGTCGACCATTCGGTGGTAGTGCCGCTGCACTTCATGACGCCGAAAATGCAGATCCCGGTGATTCCGTTTTTCATCAGCGGCCACTTGGCACCGTTGCCCTCCGCGCAAAGGTGTTTCGATGTCGGCTTAGCGGTGAAGAAAGCGCTGCAAAGCTGGTCGGAGCCGCTGCGCGTCGTCGTCATCGGCAGCGGCAGCTTTTCCTTGGAGGTCTTCGGCCCGCGCATCGCGCCGGGAAAATCCGACGGCGTGCCCGATCCGGCATGGGCCAAGCGGGTGTGCGCGCTCATCGAGCAGGGCGACATCCACCGCCTGATTGCCGAGGCGACACCCCACCAGCTGCAGCGCGCGGGCAATGTGGGCGGCGAGCTGCTGGACTGGATTGCGATGCTGGGCGCGATCGGCGGCGGGCCGGCAAAGTTCGTCAAGCCGCAGCTCGAGCAAGGTCATGCCTACGCCGCCTGGAACGGGGGCTGAACGATGTCGGTCTATGCCGTGAATTATCTCTGCCGCGAAGTGCTTCGCGACCACGCGTTTCGCGCCGCCATGAAGGCCGATCCGGCTTCGGCCATCGCCAGATACGATCTGAGCGAAGACGAGCGGCAGGCGTTGCTCGCCGGCGACGTCGCCAAGCTTTACCGCATGGGCGTGAACGCGTTTCTTATGGGCTATCTGCCACGCTTCGAGGTCTGCGGGCTCACGCTGCCGCTCTACAACGAACGTATTCGCTCCGCCGCTTAGCGGGCCGCAATCACGTCTTGAACGACGGCTCGGCGGGTTCGGGCACGCTCGCGTCGCGTTCCCAACCCTCATTTTCAAGCTTGATCATCTGGATCGCCACCGCGCCGGCATTGGCATCGAGATCGGGCAGTGCCTGGAATTCCGAGACCCAGCAGCGCAACACGTTGTATGCGATCACCAGCTGGCCGGCCTCGTTGTACAGTTCGATGCGGATGTCCTTGCGGAAATCCTTGAGCGAGGACTCTGCGCCGGCACCGGCGCCGAGCGACCAGACCTTGTTCGCCCATTGTTCGAAGGCCGGGTCGTGGGTGACGCCGCGCTCGAGCGTGATCGGTTGGTATTGCGTTCGCCCGGGCGATTTACGGCTGGTGGAAGGGTCGCCGCCCTCCCGATGTTCAATCACTTCGGTCACGCGTCTGAGCGCGCTGATTTTGGAAACTCCGGCAACATAGTGGCCGTCCCATTTCACCCGAAACTTGAATTCCTTGTAGGGATCGAAGCGTGTCGGATTGACGGTAAACTCGGCCATCGATGCCCCCGTTGCTCGTCACGGCCCGCCATAAAGCCAAGCGATGCCGTCGTAGGACTGTTCCGGCGTCCGCGGCGACAGTGCGAGATCGCGCAGTTCGGCGGTGACGCCGCGCGCGTGATAGAACTCGCCATAGACGCGCGCCATGATCTGTACGCGCCCGGTGCGCAAGTAACGCTCCTGCTGATAGGCTTCGAAGGCCTTGCCGGGATTGTCGGGCGCGGCGGCCGCCTTCTCCGCTAGCACCACGGCGTCCTCGGCCGCCATGTTGGCGCCCTGCGCGAGATATTGCAGCATCGGATGGGCGGCGTCGCCGAGCAGGGTGACGCGGCCCTTCGACCAGTTCTTGACCGGTTCGCGGTCGCAGAGCACCCACATGCGCCAGGTTTCGATGCGCTCGAGCATGCGCGTGACCTGCGGCACCTGCATCTTGTAGTGCTGCCACATCACGTCTTTGGCGCCCTCGGCGTTCCAGCCCTCCGCGTAATGATCGGAATGGAACACGGCGACGAGATTGTAGAGCTCGCCGCGGCGCAGCGGATAGTGCACGAAATGGGTGCGCGGCCCGGCCCACAGCACGACATCGGGCGACCACAGATCGGCCGGCACGTCCTCGCGTTTGAGCACGGCGCGATAAGCGACGTGGCCGGAAACCCGCGGCTTGCCGTCGCCGACGATGCGCTCGCGGATCGCCGACCACATGCCGTCGGCGCCGATCAATGCGCGGCCGCTGACGGTGTCGCCGTTGTTGAGCGTGACGGCAACGTGATCACCATGATCTTCGTAGCTCTCGACTCGCCGGCTGTTCTCCAGCGTGATCAGATTGCTGCCTTGGCAAGCCTTGAGGAAGGCGCCGTGGATATCGGCGCGGTGGGTGACGCCGTAGGGCTGGCCAAAGCGCTTGATGAAGTCCTCGCCGAGCGGGACGCGGGTGATCAGCCTGCCGGTCAGCGCGTCGCGCATTTCCTGCGCCGGCGGCCGATGGGCATCGGCCAATACCGCCTCTTTCAGCCCGATCTTTTCCAACACACGGAATACATTGGGTCCGAGCTGGATACCGGCGCCAACCTCGCGGAATTCACTCGATTGCTCGAATAACCGCACCGGGAAGCCCTGCCGCGCCAGCGCATAGGCGGCGGCCAGCCCGCCGATGCCGCCGCCGCAGATGAGAAAGGGCGCCGAGCCATTGCCGGACGGCATTGTGCGTTTCCTCACTCACGGTTCTTCGCCAGCGTGAGCTTAAGACGCCTGGCGCTACGAGGTAAAGCAGACGAGGGATGGCCAAAAAAGAGCCCGCCGGCCTCGTGGCCGACGGGCGCTCTTGCAACGAGCGGTTCGAAAGGCCGGCCGCCGGCGCAGGATTACTTGGTCACCTGACCGCGGATTTCGCCGGCTTTGTTCGCATCGGTGTGGATGTTGACGTACCAGCGGCCGGCCATCAGGTCGGAGGCTTGCGCGTCGCTCAGCGTGGCGGAGCCATCGAATGGGCTCTTGGCGGTCGCGCCGGTGAAAATCGGTATGACGACGCCGGCGTTTTTGCCGGGCTCGGCGGGGCCGTGGAAATGCGCGGCAATGGCGGGACCAGTCAGGCCGGAATAGGTGCCTTTCCACGACAGCTTCTTGCTATCGGTGTCGTAGGTGACATCGACCGCGCCGGTGCCGCTGCTCTGCGTCGGCGGCACCTCGCTCGCGGCGTTCAGGCTCGCCTTCATATCGACCATGGCCGCCATCGACGGTGAGGCGAAGGCGAGGGCGGCGGTGCAGGCAAGAGCGGCCACGGCGGGCCGCAGGAAAGAGGTCGGCATGTTCGCTCCTCCGAGTGATATACGCCCGATCATTTCGACAATCCCGCCCGAGGCCGCGGGCGCGGTTTGCGGATCATGCGCGCAATATGAGGCTTTGCAAGCCCCGGGGAGCAAACACCGGCCTGGACCGGCTATTCCACTTCGACGGCGAGCGGGATCGCGGTTAATGACACCTCGCCGCAGGTTTCGCACACCCAGTGATGCCTGATTTCGCCGTGCAGGACGAATTCCGACATCAAGGGCGCAACCATCCAATCGCCGCACTGGCTGCAACGCGTAGGCGATGCAAAGGCGCGCCCACCGCCGAGCTTCGGCATGTCGCAATGAAGCTGCATGGTCTTGGCTTCCCTATGCTCGTTCGCCCGCCCCATGGCGCGATGAGTAAGCGGCGATCATGGCGCACATGGGACCGGCTGATGAAACTGTGATGACGCCGTGTGGAAGAAAGATGCCGGCGCGTGCAGCGCGGTAAATGGAGTGCAACGCGAAAATGTAGTCTTTAGAGCGCTGTGGCCGGTCGCTGCGACCGTTAGAGCAATGGTCAAGATTTCGGCGTCTTTATTAAAAATTGGCAAGGCGTCGTTAGCCGCGCTTGGGCAACGGCAGCCTGGCGGTCGCGAGTCGCAAATGCGCGCGCAAGTCGGCGAGCGAAGGGCGCCGCTGCATTGCCAACAATAGCGCCACGACAACGATCGCCCAGGCGGCGCCGGCGCTGCGCGCGGATACCGTCAGGTGGAATTGAGTTTGACTGCTGGCCGCCTCGAACCAGACCACCGCAGCGAGCAGTGGCGAACACAGGAGGGCGAAACGCCGCCAATCGATGCGCGAGGCCGTGGCGCCGTAATGCGCGATGGCAATCAGCGCAATCGCCGGCACGATGGCGCCGACGCGCGCAAGCGAACGCAGGAAGGTCCTCACCGTCGCCGCCAGCGGGAACAGGTAGACGCCGCCGTGGGCCGCGAATGTGCGGTTTTCGACGTTGAAGACGATGTCGTTGAGCACGCCGGCTGTGGCCGGCAAATAGAGATAGGCGATCACCCACTTGGCGATCCAGGTTTCCGCATAGCCGCCGTACCAGCCGATGGCGACGGCGAAAGCGAAGATCCCCGGCTGCGCGCGCCGGTTCAGTAGCGCAACAAACGCCAGCAACATCGGCATCAGCGGCGGGTTGATGAGAAAATCGACGAAGTTGAAAACGCTGCCGAGCACAGCCGCGAGAACGATCAAGAGCCGCGGCGACCACTCCTTGGCCATCAACGCGCCGAACAGCGCCGTGCCGGCGAGGATGTAAGCAAGGCTGAGGCTGTGCGTGGAGGTGCGCCAGATGAAAAGGATGTCGCTCAGGAAGACGAAAGTGAGCACGAATATCGTTGCCACGGTCTGGTCGCTGCATCGGCGCAGCATTGTCCAGAACACGACGAAGGCCGCAGCGACGAGGAGCGCGTTGACGATCCGCACGAACCACAGTGGAAAAGCGGCGGTGAGCGGCGCCAGGATCAGGCGATAGCCGTGCCAGTAGCGAAAATAGGGCTGCCAGGTCACGGGCGCGCCGGCGATCGCCTGGTGCAGTCCACTGCAGGCGTGGGTTTCGCCGACCATCGGATAGGGCGCGGCGATGGCGTTGTCCCAGGGCGAGCGCGCCTGATCGAGGCCGATGCCGAGCGAAATGCATTCGGCGAGCTGCTCGCCGCCTTTCCAGATCAGCGGCTTGGGCGCCCCGTCGTCGGCGAGCACGCCCTGCTCGTAGGCCGCGGCGAGATGCTGGAAAATGCGATCGGGCGGCGCGACCTGATTGAGCGAGCCGAGCGCGAGGAGGTAAATCGGCTGCAGCAGCAGAACGAGCAACGCCGCACCGGCCAGCGGCCAAAACGCCAGGCGGACAAAATCCACAATGGCCTGTCGTACGCGCCCCATCGCATCCGTCTCGGTTTTGTCAGGCCATGGGGCAATCGTGGTGAGCGCGATGGGACTCGAACCCATGACCTACTGATTAAAAGTCAGTTGCTCTACCGCCTGAGCTACGCGCTCGTCACCAAAGCAGCATAATCCGCCGCCGGATCATGTGCTCCCGGCGCTAGTTACGGGCGCCGGGGTGCCTGGTCAATAGCCGCTTTCGCCCGTTTGTTGAACTCGCGCCGGGTCCTGCAGGTTTGCTAGAATGGAATTCGCAGGAGTTTGCCCATGCCGATCGTCAACCGCGTCGCCGACCTCGCCACGGACATTACCGAATGGCGGCACGATCTGCATGCCCATCCGGAACTGCTCTACGACGTCACCCGGACCGCGGGCACCGTCGCCGAGAAGCTGCGCGAATTCGGCTGCGACGAGGTGGTCTCCGGCATCGGCCGCACCGGCGTGGTCGGCGTTATCCGCGGCCGCAAGGGTGGCGCCAAGACGATCGGCCTGCGTGCCGACATGGACGCGCTGCCGATCGAGGAGGCGACCGGCCTGCCGTACAAGTCGACCGTGCCCGGCAAGATGCACGCCTGCGGCCATGACGGGCACACCGCCATGCTGCTCGGCGCCGCGCGCTATCTCGCCGAGACGCGCAATTTCGCCGGCACCGCGGTCGTGATCTTCCAGCCGGCCGAGGAGGGCGGCGCCGGTGGCAAGGCCATGGTCGACGACGGGCTGATGGACCGTTTCAAGATCGGCGAGGTTTACGGCATGCACAATTTTCCCGGCTTGCCGGTCGGCGAATTTTCCATCCGGCCCGGGCCGATCATGGCGGCGGCCGACTACGTTCAAATCGATATCGAAGGAAAAGGCGCCCACGCCGCGCGCCCGCATCTCGGTATCGATAGCGTGCTGGTCGGCGCGCAGATCATCAACAATCTGCAGTCGGTCGTGTCGCGCAACGTCGATCCGCTGGAATCGGCGGTGGTCTCGATCTGCATGTTCCATGCGGGCAACACCGACAACGTCATCCCGCAGACCGCGCAATTGCTCGGTACCGCGCGCAGCCTGACGCCGGAGGTGCGCGACCTTTTGGAGAAGCGCGTGCCCGAGATCGCCGAAGGAACGGCCAAGCTCTACGGCGCCAAGGCGACGGTCAGATACCGCCGCGGCTATCCGGTGCTGATGAACCATCCGGCGCAGACCGATTTCGCCGCCGCGGTCGCAGGTGAAATCGCCGGCAAGGACAAGGTCGACGTCGACATGGCGCCGGTGATGGGGGCGGAGGATTTCTCCTACATGCTCAACGCGCGGCCGGGCGCCTTCATCTTCGTCGGCAACGGCGACAGCGCCGGGCTGCATCACCCCGCTTACAATTTCAACGACGAGGCGATCCCGTTCGGGACGTCGTATTGGGTGAAGCTGGTGGAGACGGCGCTGGCGGCCTGAGCGGCCTGCAATAGAGCGCTACTTTACCAATTCGCGTTCTTGCACCGGCGCCGCCGCCTCGGCGAGCGAAGCCGCGCGCTTGGGCAACACGAGGGCGAGCTTGCGCTCGAGCGCCTGCCAGTAGGCGAAGTCGTTGAGCTTTGAACGCTCGATGAGCGCGAGCCCGACGGCAGCGAGGAAGGGCAGACTCTGGATCACCAGCACGACGGCGAAGATATAGATCTCGCGGACCTGCTTGATATTGGTCGCCACGAGTGTGACCGCGCCGATAAGCAGCAGGCCGGCGAGCACCGCCTCCCAGAAGGCGTGGAAATCGGTCGCGCGCCGCGTCGCCCCCTTCGCCGTGCGCACGAAGGGCATGTGGTCCTTGATCAGGCCGAAGCCAACCGCGCGCGCCACCGTCCACTGCACCGACATGGCGGCGAAAACCGAGCCGAACAACTGGCCGGGACGGGCGCCGACGCGCAGCCGGTAAAGCGTGAGGAAATGCGCGAGCGAAACGACGAAGGTCGCGACGATCGGCACGGTCAGAATGCGATCCGGCACCGCGATGTCGAGGAAGGCGACCACCGGCACCCAGAGGATATTGAGGATCGCGACGCCGACGCCGAGTGTCTCGGCGCCGAGCCAGTTGAGCCAGCCGAGCGCGAATTCGCGCCTCTGGTCGTGGGTCAGGCGGCTCGCGCCCGGCAGCAGATAGCGCCAGTGCTTCTTGAGGATCTGGAAGCCGCCATAGGCCCAACGATGGCGCTGCTTCTTGTAGGCCTCGAACGAGTCGGGCAGCAGGCCGTGGCCGTAGCGCTTATTGGTGTAATGCGCCTGCCAGCCGTTCTCCAAGAGCGTCAAGCCCAGATCGGTGTCCTCGCAAATGGTGTCGCTCGACCAACCGCCGGCCTGTTCCATCGCGGAGCGGCGGATCAGGCACATGGTGCCGTGCACGATGATGGCGTTATGCTCGTTCCGCTGCACCATGCCGATGTCGAAGAAACCGGCATATTCGCCGTTCATGGCGTGATGCATCAGGCTGCGCGAAGCGTCGCGGTGATCCTGCGGCGCCTGCACCAGGCCGACCGTCCGGTCGCGGAATAGCGGCACCAGATCCTTGAGCCAGTCGGGGCTGACGACATAGTCGGCGTCGATCACGCCGATCACATCGGCGTCCGCAGCGCTGTGCGCCAGGGCAAGGCGCAGCGCGCCGGCCTTGAAGCCGACGACATTGTCGGCGCGCACGAACTTGAAGCGCTCGCCGAGCGCCTTGCAATGCTCCTCGATCGGCATCCAGAACGCCGGATCGGGCGTGTTGTTGATCACCACAACGCATTCGAAATTGGGGTACTCAAGCCGCGCGACCGAGTCGAGCGTCTGCTTGAGCATCTCCGGCGGCTCGTGATGCGCCGGAATGTGGATCGATACCTTCGGCGCCGGCGCATCGGGAGCGGGCGGCGGCGCGGCAATCAGGCGGCGTGGGCGCTGGCCGAAGGCGATGACCGCGACCTCCTCGATACGCGCGAGTGCGATGACGATGAGCGGGATCAAGAGCAGCGTGCCGAGGCCGAGCGCAAACAGCGCCCCGGGCACGAAATAATGGCCGTTCCAATAGGCAAACACGGCGGCGGCCCAGGCGCCGACCACATTGGCGCCGCCCGCCATCAGCGCGGCTTGCTTCACGGTGACGCCGCGCATGGCCAGGATCGGCAGCGACAAGAGGATGCTGATCAGCAACGCCATGCCGGCGAGCCGCCAATAGTCGGGACTGGTGATCGGGCCGGTCCAGGCGAATTTGGGATGGCGGGCCGCGTCGAACAGGCCCCAATAGGGGCCGACGCCGCCTTCGAAGATCTTCCAAGGCTGATCGATCGCTTCGACGATATTGTAGTCGATGCCGTAGGCCTCCATGCGCGAGACAAAATCACGCACGACCGCGGCCTGCTCGGTTCGCCCCGGCACGGCGTTCTTCAGATTGTAACCGGCGCTCGGCCAGCCGAACTCGGCGATGACGATGCGCTTGCCTGGATAGGTCTGGCGTAGCTTGTCGTAGATGATGACCGCCTGGTCGACGGCCTGCGCGCCAGAAAAGCCCTCCCAATAAGGCAGGATGTGCGCGGCAATATAGTCGACCTGCGAAACCAGCTCCGGATGCTCGATCCAGACATGCCAGATTTCACCCGTTGAAACCGGGACATTGGTCGAGCGCTTGACGCGCTGGATCATCTTGATGAGGTCGGGCACCGACTGTTCGCCGCGGAAGATCGTCTCGTTGCCGACGATGATGCTTTTGACATTGCTGTTCTTGCGGGCAAGGTCGATGGCCGCGGTGATCTCGCGCTCGTTGCGATCCTGGTGTTTGTCGATCCAGGCGCCGACAGTGACGTTGAGGCCGAATTCGGCAGCGATGGGGGGCACCAGTTCGACACCGCCGGTCGAGGAATAGAGGCGGATCGACCGGGTCAGCGGCGCCAATAGTTTGAGATCGGCGCGAATGCGCTCGGCGCGCGCTTTGCCGCCTTCGTCGGGATGGGCGGTGCCATCGAACGGCGCATAGGAAACGCTGGCAAGCTGCGACTCGACGTCAGGAGCCCGTATGTCCGTGCGGGTTAGCGCCCACACCCCGGCTTGCAGGAGCGCCACGAGGGCGATCACGGCAGCGACGGCGCGCATCGACTTAAGACCACGTGGGGCGGGATGGCAGATCGTCGAGCCCGTCCCCTGAGCTCGGCCGAAGCTTGATCTGCAGCGATGCAAGGTAGCGCGGCATCGCTCGTTCATTCAAGTAAGGATTGGACATGGCAAATCCTAGGCGCACGCATGGACATGCAAAAAATATTCCCACCGCTGGCAACGCAGCCGGCAGGCGCCTGTTCCGAAAAAGGGCTTATTTTGCGGTAGCGGGCTTTTCGCCGGTCGTCGGGGCGGGGGCCTTGGCGGCGACCGGCTGCGGCGGCTCCATACCGGGATTGAGCCAGCAGGCATGGACGCGCCCGTTGAGGGTTTCCGGCGCCTTGGGGTCGATCGGGCCCTGCCGGATCAGACAGCGGAAAGTGGCCTGGATATGCGGGCTCGGGCAGCCAAAACGGTCGTACAGGTCCATATGGCGGAAGGCGGTGTCGAGGTCGTCCCGCCACAGGAGCGTCACCACCCGGGCGCCGACCCAGACGCATTCCGGGTTTCCCGCCGGCCCGCTCAGAACCCGCGCCGCCTCGGCGATTTCGTCGATCTTCTGCTGGGTTTCCTTGGCATTGTCGGCCGCCGGCTTGGTGGGTTCGGGCACTTTGCCGTCCCCGCTCTGGGCGAAAACGGGACCGCTCGTGACGACGGCGGCAGCCATGGCAAGCATGGCAAGAAGCAGACGCAACGACCGGATTACGCGCATAGTCTCGTCAGTGCCATGGGGAATTGCCGTCCTGAGCCCGCTGTACCCTGTGCAACTGGATTGGGACACCAATGCGGCACGGGGCAACCGCTCAGGCGGTTGAGCAGGACCTCAAACGTCGCTTGCCGGCGGGAATCCCCCCAAAGTCAAGGGTGGGAAGCTTGGCCTCAAGCCGGTGTCTTTGTCCAGCACTTAGGCAAAGCGTGCTTAAGATGAGGAGCGTGTAAGCTTGGCAGTCGCATGCACGCGGGATAAGCCGGGCAGGTCGATCCCCTTTGGGTTCTCCGATGCGCTTTGGCCTCGCCTGCCTTGCCGCTGCCCTGGTGGCCATTGTCGGTGTCTGGGCTTGGCTGGGGCAGCCGGTGCCGATGCCGCATTCGCCGCTGCAACCGGGCGAGAAGCTCTATTGCGTGTCCTATGCTCCATTTCGCGGCTCGCAAAACCCGTTCGATCCCGCGTACCGAGTGCCCACGGCGCAGATCGAGGAGGACATGCGTCAGCTCGCCAAGCTGACCGACTGCGTCCGTACTTATTCGGTGGACCAGGGACTGGATGAGGTCGTGCCGATTGCTGCTGGACTCGGCCTTAAGGTCATTCAGGGCTTCTGGCTATCGAACGATCCGCTCAAGAACAGATTGCAGATCGAAACGGCGGTCGCGCTGGCCAACCGCTATCCGGATACGATCCGCGCGCTGGTGGTCGGCAACGAGGTGCTGTTGCGCGGCGACCTTTCGGCCAACGCGCTCGCGGACACCATCCGCGCGGTGAAAGCGCGCGTGAAGGTCCCCGTGACTTACGCCGATGTCTGGGAATACTGGTTGCGTAATCGCGATGTGGCGGCGGCGGTCGATTTCATCACCATCCATATTCTGCCCTATTGGGAGGACTTCCCTGTCGCCGCCGATGATGCCGCCGCGCATGTCGAAGCGATCCGCGACAGAATGATTGCAGCTTTTCCCGGCAAAGAGGTGCTGATCGGCGAGGTCGGCTGGCCGAGCGCTGGCCGCATGCGCGAGGGCGCACTGCCGTCCCCGGCCAATCAGGCGCTGGTGATGCATAGTGTGCTGGCGCTGGCCAAACGGCAAAACTTCCACGTCAATCTGATCGAGGCCTACGACCAGCCCTGGAAGCGGACGCTCGAGGGCACGGTCGGTGGGCACTGGGGGCTCATCGACGCCGACACGCGGCAGGTGAAATTCGTCTGGGGCGAGCCGGTGAGCAATCATCCGTCCTGGCGCTGGCAGGCGGCCGGCGGTGCCGTTTTTGCGCTGTTGATTTTCGCTGCCGCCTTCGCGGGACTGCGCGGCGGGCAGGCGCCGTTTGCGCTCTGGCTGGCGGTGACGGCCAACGCGCTCGCTGGTGGCATCCTCATTGGCTGGACGATCGCGAATGTGCCGCTGGAAAGTCTCGGCGTCGGCGGCTGGGCGCGCTCGCTTGGCCTTGCGGCGCTTGCGCTTGCCAGCCCGCCGCTGTTGAGCGCGGCTATCATGCGCAGCGCGCCGACGCCGGCCTTCGCGCGAGTCGTTGGACCGGGCGGCGGGCGGACCCGCGAGCCACTGGCGCTTGCGGTCGGTATCGTGATGATCCTCTCCATGCTGCTGGCGCTGCACGCGGCGCTCGGCCTGGTTTTTGATCCGCGCTACAAGGATTTTCCCTTCGCGCCGCTGACGGCTGCCGTGGTGCCGCTCATCACCCACAGTTTGACCGTCAAACGCGGGCACGGGCAGCGAGGCGTCGCCGAAGTCGCGGGGGCGGGGATGCTTCTGTTGTCGGCAGGCTATATCGTGATCAACGAGAGCTTGGCGAATTGGCAGTCGGTTTGGTTTTGTCTTGTGCTCGTCGGTTTGGCGCTCACTCTCTGCCGGATGCGCGACGCGCGAAGCTAAGCAGCAGCAGGCCGGCGGCGAGCGAGGATAATCCCGCGTTGTAAAGCACGATGCCGAGACAGGTCGCGGCGAGCGCGAAGCCGAACAGCACGAGTGAAGGCCGCCAGAAGTTGAGGCCGGCGGCAATCAGCGCGATCCAGCCGAACACGTAATTCTGGAACAGCAGGACCAGCAGCTTGCGCGAGGCGCATAGCCAGGTATCGAGCCCGCCGGCACAGGCAAGGCCGACATTGGCCTGCTCGATGGCGTCGTAGCGCATGTAGAGCGCATAGCCGATCGACAGGAAGCCGACGATCAGCAGCCAATTGAGCTCGCGCGCGCTCGGCAGGAACAGTTTCATGATCGGATTATGCCGCCTGCAGGGCGAAGCGACAATCGACGGGTGAGCGAATCGCTGCAAATCGCGGCAAAATGCCGCGTCGTTCGCCCTTTTTTCGGCCGGCGTCCTCGGCTAAGGCTGCATCGCAAAACGAAGTTGCCGACACATGGTTCAACGCACATGCCTTGCCATCGTGCTCGCCGCCGGCGAGGGCACGCGCATGCGCTCGATGCGGCCGAAGGCGCTGCACGAGATCGGCGGGCGGGCGCTGCTCGCGCATGTGCTGGCGACGGCGGAAGCGGCCGGCTGCGGCGACGTCGCTGTGGTCGTCGGGCCGGCGCAATCGGCGCCGCGTGCGCTGGTGCATTCGCTGGCGCCGCGTGCGCAAATCTTCGAGCAGCGCGAGCGGCTCGGCACCGCCCACGCGGTGCTGGCGGCAAAGAAAACGATCGCGCGCGGCGCCGACGACATTCTAGTGCTGTTCGCCGATACGCCGCTGGTCCGTCCGCAGACGCTCGCCAAGCTGCGTGAGGCTTTGGCGCAAGGCGCCAACGTGGCGGTGCTCGGATTTACGCCGAAGGATCCGACCGGCTATGGCCGGCTGGTGAGCAAAGACGGCGAGCTTATCGCCATCCGCGAGGAGCGCGACGCGAACGCCGAAGAGCGCGCGATCGCGTTCTGCAACGCCGGGCTGATGGCGCTGTCGGGCAAGCACGCGCTGGCACTGCTCGAGCGCATCGATAATCGCAATGCCAAGGGTGAATACTATCTCACCGATGCGGTCGCCTTGGCCCGTGCTGCGGGCCTCAAAGCGGTCGCCATCGAAACCGAGGAGGATGACGTGCGCGGCATCAACACCAAGGCGCAGCTCGCCGAGGCGGAAGCGGTCATGCAGCGGCGGCTGCGCACGGCGGCGCTGGAGGCCGGCGTCACCATGATCGCGCCGGAGACCGTGTTTCTTTCCGCCGACACCAAATTCGGCAAGGACGTCACCATCGAGCCGCATGTCGTGATCGGACCGGGCGTCACCGTCGATGATGGCGCGACCATCCGCTCCTTCTCGCATCTCGATGGCGCTCATGTCGGCAAGGGCGCGCGTGTCGGGCCGTTCGCGCGTCTGCGGCCAGGCGCCGAGCTTGGCGCCGACGTGCACATCGGCAATTTCGTCGAGGTGAAGGCGGCCAAGATCGAGGCCGGCGCCAAGGCCAACCATCTCGCCTATATCGGCGATGCGCGCGTCGGCGCCGAGGCCAATATCGGCGCCGGCACCATCACCTGCAATTACGACGGGGTTAACAAGCACCACACCGATATCGGCGCTGGCGCCTTTATCGGCTCGAATTCGGCGCTGGTCGCGCCCGTTAAGATTGGTGACGGCGCCTATATCGGCTCCGGCTCGGTGATAACCAAAGATGTGCCGGCCGATGCGCTGGCCTTCGAGCGGGCCGAGCAAACGATTAAGCCTCTCTGGGCAAAACGCTTGCGGGAGCGCAAAGCCTTGGGCAAGAAGAGAGCGAAAACGCGTGGCTGAGGAGCGCGTGCTCGCGCGAACGTCTGTTATAGAGCGAAATGCGTTTTGATTTCCGCGCGCCTGCGCACGCGGGTTACACACCAAGCGTAATCAGGGGGCCGTCCCACAGGATGTGCGGCATCGTCGGAATTCTCGGGCGCGAAGCCGTCGCTGGTCAGTTGGTCGAGGCGCTCAAGCATCTCGAATATCGCGGCTATGATTCCGCGGGCATCGCCACGCTCGAACACGGACACTTGGCGCGCCGGCGGGCGGAGGGCAAGCTGCGGGCGCTAGAAGCGCGCCTTGCCGAGGCGCCGCTGGCCGGCCACAGCGGCATCGGCCACACGCGCTGGGCGACGCATGGCAAGCCGAGCGAAGCCAACGCGCATCCGCATGCGACCGATAAAGTGGCGGTCGTGCATAACGGCATCATCGAGAATTTCCGCGAGCTGCGCGAGAAGCTGAGCAAGGCTGGCGTCAAGTTCAAGAGCGAGACCGACACCGAGGTGGTCGCTCATCTCGTCACTGAGCGCCTGAAGAAGGGCGACACGCCGGAAAAGGCGGTGGTCAAGACGCTCAAAGACTTACGCGGCGCTTTCGCGCTCGCCTTCCTGTTCAGCGGCGAGGACGATTTGATGATCGGCGCGCGCAAGGGCTCGCCGCTCGCCGTCGGCTACGGCCAGGGCGAAATGTATCTCGGCTCCGACGCCATCGCGCTGGCGCCGTTCACCGATACCGTCAGCTATTTGGAAGACGGCGACTCGGTCGTCATCCACCGCAACGGCGCAGTGATCCGCGACGAGGGCGGCAAGACCGTCAAACGGCCGATCATCAAGTCGACGGCCTCCGCCATGCTGGTCGACAAGGGCAACCACAAGCATTTCATGGCCAAGGAAATCCACGAGCAGCCGGAGGTGGTCGGCCACACGCTCGCCCATTACATCAATATGGCGAGCGAACGCGTCGAGCTGCCCGGCAAGCTGCCGTTCGATTGGCGCAAGCTCAAGCGGCTGTCGATCTCGGCCTGCGGCACCGCCTTCTATGCCGGACTGGTGGCCAAATATTGGTTCGAGCGTTTCGCCAAATTGCCGGTGGAGATCGATATCGCTTCCGAGTTCCGCTATCGCGAAGCGCCGCTGGAAAAAGGCGATCTCGCCATCTTCATCTCGCAGTCCGGCGAAACCGCCGACACGCTGGCGAGCCTGCGCTACGCCAAGGAGCACAAGCTGCACGTGCTGTCGGTCGTCAACGTGCCGACCTCGACCATCGCCCGCGAAAGCGACGTGGTCATGCCGACGCTCGCGGGGCCGGAGATCGGCGTCGCCTCGACCAAGGCTTTCACCTGCCAATTGGCGACGTTGGCTTGCCTCGCCATCGCCGCGGGCCGCGCCCGCCGCAAACTGTCGCCCGTCGACGAACAGCGACTGGTGCATGCCTTGATCGAAACGCCACGGCTGATGTCGGCGGCGCTCGCGCTCGAGCCGCAGATCGAGCAGCTGGCGCGCGATCTCTCCAAGGCGCACGACGCGCTCTATCTCGGCCGCGGCACCAGCTTCCCGATCGCGCTCGAAGGCGCGCTCAAACTCAAGGAAATTTCCTACATCCACGCCGAAGGCTACGCCGCCGGCGAGCTCAAGCATGGGCCAATCGCGCTCATCGACAAGACCATGCCGGTGATCGTCATCGCGCCGTTCGATCGGGTGTTCGAAAAGACATTGTCGAACATGGAGGAGGTGGCCGCCCGCGGCGGCCGCATCATCCTGGTGACCGATGCCAAGGGCGCCAAGGAGGCGGCAACCGCGCAATTGCAGACGATTTGCCTGCTGGACATGGCGGCGACGGTCACGCCGCTGGTCTATGCCATCCCGGTACAATTGCTCGCCTACCACGCCGCCGTCGCGCTCGGCACCGACGTGGACCAGCCGCGCAACCTCGCGAAATCGGTCACAGTAGAATAAGATCGGCCCTATGGCTGACACCGACAGGACGCCCGGCGACAAGCTCGCGGCCGATGTCACCGCGGCTGCTGCGACGCATACCGGGATCATGGGCCGGGTTCGCAATTATTTCCTGACCGGCCTCGTCGTTGCCGGACCGCTCGCGGTCACGGTCTGGCTGATCTGGTCGATGATCACCTGGGTCGACAGTTTCGTGCGACCCTTCATTCCGCCGGTCTACCGGCCGGACAGCTATCTGCCGTGGCCGATTCCCGGCACCGGGCTGATCATCGCACTTGTCGCGCTCACCTTGCTCGGCTTTCTCACCGCCAACCTGGTCGGCCGCACGCTGGTGGAGCTGGGCGAAGGCCTACTCAACCGCATGCCGATCGTGCGGCCGATCTACAAGACGATGAAGCAGATTTTCGAGACCTTGTTCTCCAAGACCGGCTCGAGCTTCCGCAAGGTCGGGCTGGTGGAATTTCCGGCGCCTGGCATGTGGTCGCTGGTGTTTCTGTCGAACCCGCCAGGCGGCGATCTGGCGGCCAGGCTGCCGGACGGCGAGCACGTCTCGGCCTTCATGCCGTGCACGCCGAACCCGACGACCGGTTTCTTCTTCTACGTGAAGCGCAAGGATCTGATCGAGCTCGATATCACGGTCGAGAGCGCGATGACGCTGTTGATCTCGGCTGGCATGGTGCAGCCGGACGGCGACGCGCAAAAGAAACTGGCAAGCCTTGCGGCGACGGCAAAGGCTGCGCAAGCGGCGCGGGAGAAGGCCGCGGTCGACTAATCAGTTTCGCCCGAATGTGACCGTCTAGCCGGCGCGAATGAGGCGGATCGCCTCGTCCTTCTCGAACAGATAGAGCAGCGCGCGCAGCGCCTGTCCGCGCGTAGTGGCGAGCGTCGGGTCGCGCGACAGGATGAGCGCGGCGTCGTCGCGCGCGGCGCCAAGATATTTGCCGTGCAGCTCGAGCCGCGCGATGCGGAAGCCGGGATCGCCGCTCTGCCGCGTGCCGAGCAGGTCGCCTTCGCCGCGTAGGCGCAAGTCCTCCTCGGCAATACGAAACCCGTCTTCGGTGTCGCGCAAAATGGCGAGCCGCGCCTTGGCGGTCTCGCCAAGCGGCGTCTTGTAGAGCAGGAGACAGGTCGAGTGACCGGGCCCACGGCCGATGCGGCCGCGCAACTGGTGCAACTGCGCTAAGCCAAAGCGCTCGGCGTGCTCGATCACCATCACGGTCGCCTCCGGCACGTCGACGCCGACCTCGATCACCGTGGTTGCGACCAACAGACGCGTCGCGCCGGCGGCAAAGCGCGCCATGGCGGCGTCCTTGTCGGCACCCTTCATGCGGCCATGGACGAGGTCGACGACGTCAGCGAATTTCTTGCGCAGCTCCTCGAAGCGCGCCTCGGCCGCGGCGAGATCGGTCTTTTCAGACTCTTCGACCAGCGGACAGACCCAGTAGACGCGCTGCCCGCCATCGAGCGCGCGGCCGACCGCATCCTCGACCTCGGCAAGGCGCGCGAGCGGGATGGTGCGGGTGTCGATCGGCTGCCGGCCGGCCGGCTTCTCACGCAATTCCGAAATATCCATGTCGCCGAAATAGGTGAGCACCAGCGTGCGCGGGATCGGCGTCGCCGTGAGCACCAGCATGTCGACCGCTTCGCCCTTCTGCGCCAGCGCCAGCCGCTGATGCACGCCGAAGCGGTGCTGTTCGTCGACGATGGCGAGCGCAAGATCGTGGAAGGCGACATTCTCCTGAAACAGCGCATGGGTGCCGAGCAACAGATCGATGTCGCCGAGCGCCAGCCGATCGAGAAGGGTGTCGCGCTCACCGCCGCGCTCGCGGCCGGTGAGGATGGCGACGCGAATGCCGGCGGCCTCGGCAAGCGGCGCAATCGTCTTCAGGTGCTGGCGCGCGAGAATTTCGGTCGGCGCCATGAACGCCGCCTGCCGGCCCGCCTCGATCACGGTCGCCGCGGCGATCAGCGCCACCACCGTCTTGCCGGAGCCGACGTCGCCCTGTAGCAGGCGCAACATGCGCTGCGGGCGGGCGAGGTCGGTGACGATGACGTCGACCGCCTGCTGCTGCGAATGGGTGAGCATGTAGGGCAGCGCCTTCAAGATGCGCGCGCGCATGAGGCCTTCGCTCGCCGCGCCGCGGCCGGCCTGGCGTTTCATGTGCGCGCGCAAGAGCGCGAGCGCGAGCTGGCCGGCGAGCAATTCGTCATAGGCGAGCCGGGTCCAGGCCGGGTTCTCGGGCAGCACGTCATGCGGCTGCGCTGGCCGATGCAGATGACGCAACGCCTCGGCGAAGGAGGCAAAGCGCTCGCGCGACACCCAGGTCTCGTCCTGCCATTCCGGCAGCGCCGGCAGCTTGGCCAGCGCCCCATCCATGGCGCGCCGCACATTGCCGAGCGACAAGCCCTCGGTCAGCGGATAGACGGGCTCGACCAACGGCAATTCGGCAAAGCCCTTTTCGTCCACCACCCGGTCGGGATGCACCATCTGCAACATGCCGTCGTAGAACTGGGCGGTGCCGGAGACGTAGCGGGTCTCGCCAACGGGCAGCAGCTTCTCCAGGTAATCCTGCCGGGCGTTGAAATAGGTGAGGGTGAGCGTCAACCCGCTGTCGTCGCCGGTGATGATGCGGTAGGGCGCGCGCGGGCGGTGGCGCGGGGCGGGGCGATGCTCCTCGACGGTGACCGCGACGGTGACGACCTGGCCGTCCTGCACCTCGCTGAGCTTCGGCCGCGCGCGGCGGTCGATGACTCCGGAGGGCAGGTGAAAGAGCAAGTCGATGACGCGCGGCGCCTCACGGTCGAGCAGGCGCCGGTAATGCTTCTCCAGCTTCGGCCCGACCCCGGGCAGACTGGTCAGGCCGGCGAACAGCGGATCAAGCAACGACGGTCGCATCCCCACACGCTAACGCCGGCCGACCGCTATTCAAGCAGGCCGACGCTCAGGGCGCCGGGTTGAGCAGATAGACGTCCGGCTTGTCGGTCACGCCCGACCGTTCCATGGCGGCTTTCAGATCGGGCGAAGCGCCGAATGCCTTCGCTCTGCCGATGTCGGCCGCGTCGAAGAGGACGACGGTTTCGTTCGGATTGTCGGCGAAAACATAGACGCGTGGGTTGGACAGCCCGGCGGCGGTTTGCGCGCCCTTGTGGCCGTCGAACACCTTCTTCCAAGCGGCGTAATCCTTCACCTTGTGACGAACGACGAGCAGCGGCATGACTCGCCTCCTCCCGTTGGTTGACCGACTCTCGCACTATAGCAACCGGCGGCTGCCGCGGCAGCGGGGCGCCACTGACATTGTCACGTGACGGCCCTATATAAGCGCGGCCCGGCCCCGTCCGGGTTTTTGGCGTTGGAGCGGCGGACTTTGAGCGGATCGACGCGGTCGAGTGATGGGCTGGACGAGCGCCGGCGGCGTCTCTTGTTGCGCGCCTGGCGGCGCGGCATGCGCGAAACCGACCTCATCATGGGCCGCTTTGCTGACGCGTACATCCTTACGCTCGACGATGCGGAGCTTGCCGAATTTGAGCGCCTGCTCGAGGTGCGCGACCAGGATTTGTTGGGCTGGGTCACCGGCGAATTCACGCCACCCGTGGAGTACGACACGCCGCTATTCCGCCGGCTGCATGACTTTCATTGGAACGCGGGCGCGCGCGAATGAAAGCCGATGTCGCATCGCCTGCGCAAAGGCTGGTGCCCGGCCGGCCGCTCACACTTGCGCAGGTGGCCGATGGCGCCGAAGGGCTGGTGCTTGCCGATCTCGCCCGCGCCATCGCGGCCAAGGCGGAGGCGCCGGCAATCTCGCTGTGCATCGTCTGCCGCGATGGACCGCGCATGGCGCAGTTGTCGCGGGCGCTTGCGTTTTTCGGGCCGGATATCGCGACGCTGGAATTCCCGGCCTGGGACTGCCTGCCTTACGACCGCGTCTCGCCGAATGCCGGCGTGGTGGCGCAGCGCATGACCGCGCTGTCGCGGCTGGTGCGTGTCAAGGGCCGCGACAAGCCGTCGGTGCTGCTGACGACGGTGAACGCCGCGCTGCAGCGCCTGCCGCCGCGTGACTTCGTGGCGACGCACGCGCTCTCGGTCGCGCCGGGCAACGTCACCGGCATGGCGAGCATCATCGAATGGCTCGAGCTCAACGGCTTTACCCGCGCCTCCACGGTGCGCGAACCCGGTGAATACGCGGTGCGCGGCGGCATCCTCGATCTGTTTCCGGCCGGCATGGACATGCCGGTGCGGCTCGATTTCTTCGGCGACGCGCTGGAGACGATCCGCAGCTTCGACGCGCAGACCCAGCGCAGTGAAGCCGATCTGCGCGGGCTCGATCTCGTGCCGGTCGCCGAATTCCAGCTGGTCACCGAGACCATCCGCCGCTTCCGCACCGGCTATGTCGCCGAATTCGGCGCCACCGCGCCGGACGATCTGCTCTACGAAGCGGTGAGCGAAGGCCGCCGCTATCCCGGCATGGAGCATTGGCTGCCGCTCTTCCACGCCAAGCTCGAGACGCTGTTCGACTATCTGCCGGGCACGGTGCTGGCGATCGAGCCCTTGGCCGAGGACGCCGCGCGCGAGCGCTTCACGCAGATCTTGGATTATTACGAGGCGCGTCGCGAAGCGCTGAAGGAAAGCGCGTCGCCCGTCTACAAGCCGCTGCCGCCGGGGCGGCTCTATCTCAGCGAGCAGGACTGGAGCGCGCGGCTCGACGCCTCGGCGCTGGCGCGGCTGACGCCTTTTGCCGTGCCGGACGCGGCGCAGGCGATCGACGTCGGCGCGCGCGCCGGACGTAATTTCGCCGCCGAACGCGCCGAGCCCGCCGCCAATGTGTTCGAGGCCTTGAGCAAGCACGTCCTTGCGCTGCAATCGGCCGGCAAACGCGTCGCCGTCGCGCTGTGGAGCGAGGGCGCGCGCGAGCGCATGAGCCACGTGCTCGCCGACCACGCGCTGCATAACCTCACCAATGTCGCGTCCTGGCCCGAGGCGCAGCGGCTGCCAAAGCAGGCCGTGGCGCTCGCGGTGCTCGGCGTCGAGTCGGGCTTCGAGACTGCGGACGCCGCCGTCATCAGCGAACAGGACATCCTCGGCGACCGCCTGGTGCGGCCGCGCCGCGCCACGCGCCGCGCCGAAAATTTCATCGCCGAGGCGACCAGTCTCGCGCCCGGCGACCTGGTCGTGCACGTCGATCATGGCATCGGCCGCTTCGCCGGCTTACAGGCGATTGAAGCCGCCGGTGCGCCGCATGATTGCTTGGAGATCCACTACGCGGAGGGCGCCAGGCTCTATCTACCGGTCGAGAACGTCGATCTGCTGTCGCGCTACGGCTCGGAGGAGGCGACCGTCGAGCTCGACCGGCTGGGTGGCGTCAATTGGCAGGCGCGCAAGGCGCGCATGAAGAGCCGCATTCGCGAGATCGCCGGCGAACTGATCAAGATCGCGGCCGAGCGGCAATTGCGCGAGGCGCCCAAGTTCACCGTGGGGCCGGGCGCTTATGACGAGTTCTGCGCCGGCTTCCCCTACGAGGAGACCGACGATCAGCTTGCCGCCATCGAGGCGACCATGAGGGACCTCGCTGCCGGCCGGCCGATGGATCGTCTCATCTGCGGCGATGTCGGCTTCGGCAAGACGGAAGTGGCGTTGCGCGCCGCCTTCGCCGCGGCCATCAACGGCAAACAGGTCGCCGTCGTGGTGCCGACGACGCTGCTCTCGCGCCAGCATTTCAAGACCTTCAGCGAGCGTTTCCGCAGCTTTCCGGTGAAGGTCGCGCAAGCTTCGCGCCTGGTGCCCGCGGCGCAGCTTGCCGAGACGCGCAAAGGTCTTGCCGAAGGCATCGTCGACATCGTCATCGGCACCCATGCGCTGCTCGGCAAGAATATCAAATTCAAGGACCTCGCCCTGCTCGTGGTCGACGAGGAGCAGCATTTCGGCGTCGCACACAAGGAGAAGCTCAAAGCCCTGCGCGCGGAAGTGCACGTGCTCACGCTGACGGCGACGCCGATCCCGCGCACCTTGCAGCTGGCGCTGACCGGCGTGCGCGAGCTGTCGATCATCGCCTCGCCGCCGGTCGACCGTTTGGCGGTGCGCACCTTTGTCTCGCCGTTCGATCCGATCACCGTGCGCGAGGCGCTGCTGCGCGAGAAATACCGCGGCGGCCAGGCCTTCTACGTCTGCCCGCGCATCGAGGATCTGGCCGGTGCCAAGGACTTCCTCGACAAGAACGTGCCGGAAGTGCGCGTCGCCGTCGCCCACGGGCAGATGCCGCCGACCGTGCTCGACGACATCATGTCGGCCTTCTACGACGGCAAATACGATGTGCTGTTGTCGACCACCATCATCGAGTCCGGACTCGACATTCCAACCGCCAACACGCTGATCGTTCACCGCGCCGACCGTTTCGGCCTGTCGCAGCTCTATCAGCTGCGCGGGCGCGTGGGGCGCGCCAAGCTGCGCGCCTATGCGCTGCTCACGCTGCCGGTGCAACAGAAAATCACACTGCAGGCCGAGCGCCGGCTCAAGGTGCTGCAATCGCTCGATACGCTCGGCGCCGGTTTCCAGATCGCCAGCCATGACCTCGACATCCGCGGCGCCGGCAACCTGCTCGGCGAGGAACAATCCGGCCACATCAAGGAGGTCGGCTTCGAGCTTTATCAGCAGATGCTGGAAGAGGCGGTGTTGAGTCTGAAGGCCGGCATCACCGCGCCGGTCGCCGACCGCTGGTCGCCGCAGATCACCATCGGCACGCCGGTGCTCATTCCGGAAGACTATGTGGCCGACCTCGCGGTGCGGCTCGCGCTCTATCGGCGGCTCGCCGAGATCGAGGACGAGCGGGAGATCGAGGCTTTCGCCGCCGAGTTGATCGACCGCTTCGGGCCGCTGCCGCGCGAGGTCGAGCATCTGCTGCAGGTCGTCGCCATCAAGGCGCTCTGCCGGCGCGCCAATGTCGAGAAGGTCGAGGCCGGGCCGAAGGGCATCGTGCTCGGCTTCCGCGACAATGTCTTCCCCAATCCGGACGGGCTCATCGCGTTTATCCGCGAGCAGGGCGCGGGCGTGCGCATGCGCAGCGACCCGAAGAACGCCAAAGCGCAGCAGCTTGTCTTCTTCGAGGACTGGCCGCGGCCCGAGCAACGGCTCAAAGGTACGACGGCGATCGTGCGCAAGCTCGCCGGCATCGCCGAGCGGGCGAAGGCGGCGTGATCTTCACCCTCGCCTGGAGGGGGAGGGTCGGCGAGCGTAGCGAGCTGGGATGGGGTGCGCTGAAGAGCAGAGAAGTTCACCCACTCCCGATAGGCTTCGCTCCGCTCAGGCTGTCACTCCCCCCTCCCAGGGGGAGGTGAAGAAAAAAGATTATTCCGCCGCCTCGGACGTTTGCGCCGCGCGCGCGATAGCCTCGGCGAGATAGTCCGGCGATTGCGCGCCGGAGACCGCGAACCTGCCGCCGAAGATGAACATGGGCACGCCCTCGATGCCGGCGTCCTTGGCGTTCTGCGCTTCGCGCTCGACCTCGGCGACGTCCTGATCGCTGGCCAGCGCCTCGCGCACGTCCTCGGCGTCCAACCCGATGTCGGCGGCCGCCTGCACCAGCACCGCCCGGTTGGTGAGGTCGGCGCCCTCGGTGAAATAGAGGTCCATCAGCTTCTGCTTCATCTCGGCCGCCTTGCCGATGCCGGCGGCCCAGCGGATCAAGCGGTGGGCGTCGAGCGTGTTGGGCTGCCGGCTGATCTTGTCGATCGCATAGGTCAAGCCTTCCTCGGCGGCCGCCGCCGACACGCGCATGGCGATGCCGCGATAGCGCTCGGGCGAACCGAATTTAGTGATGAGATAGTCCGCGCGCGAAATGCCTTCGCGCGGGATCCAATCGTTGAGGAAGTACGGGTGCCAATGCAGCTCGACCGGAATCTCCGGCTTCAGCGCCAAGGCCTTCTCCAGCCGGCGCTTCCCGATAAAGCACCAGGGGCAGACCACATCGGAGACGATATCAATGCGCACGGGTTGGTCGGGCATGGCCTGCTCCTCTATGCAGCAAGCTATGCCTGGCCTTAGGCCGCCGCAACCGTCGCGCCTCGCAACTTGTCAAGCGCCGAGCGGTAAGCGCCGCTGACCAGTGCCGCAGGAGGCCCAGTAATGACGACGCTGTCCTGTTCGACCCGGCAGGGAAAGCCGGTGTCGACGAAGCCGTCGGCATCCGTCGCCAGCTGTGGTGCTCCGGGCGGGAAAGCTTGCGCCGACACCATGGCCCCGCGCAGCAGCATTGTTCCAGTGGCGGAAAGGCCGGTTTCGATGGTGGTGTTGGCGGCGCCGCCGCCGCGGCGCGCGGCAAAGAGGCCGACTTCGCCGAAAGCGGTGACGTCGGTCAAAGGCGCCTCACCATGCCAATCCGGCACATCGGCGAGCCGTTCCGGCGCCCGCCACAGCGCGACGATGCTCTTGACGCCCGTGCCGAGGAGGCCGGCCTCGGCCAGCGGCGCGAGCAGTGGGCCGGGCAGCAGCAGATGGCATTCGCCCAGCGCCCGGCTTTGCGCGGCGAAATCGTCGGCGTCGAACGGCTGCTGCAGCGCGAGCGTCCCGCCGGTCAACAGCCATGGCACGATGACGAGCGCAACCGCGGCGAAGGAACCGGGCACAAGCGTGGACAACATGGTCGAGTTCGGCGCGAGCTGGGCGGCGCGCATGACCTCGATGCCGCCGGCGATGAGCTCGCCGTGATTGCGCGCCACGCCGACGAGGCCGTGCGCGGTCGTGTCGAAGGTGACCGCCGCGATCTGATCGGCGGCATAGCGGGTCCGCGCCGGCGGTTCTGATGTCGCGCCGCCCGGCGCCAAGATTGCGGCGAGCGAGACCATACCGTCCGCCAGATGGTCGCCGAAACCGCAGACGTAGCGCACCGGAAACAGCTCGGCGGCGGCGTGCATGAGTGTGTCGGCGTTCGCCGCCGTGCCGATGATCGCCTTGGCGCCGATCGAGGCGAGCGCCGCCACGATCTCCCGCCTGGGCCAGAATGCCGGCAAGGGCGCGGCGATCATGCCGGCGCGCAGCACGCCCATGAGCGTGATCACGCCCTCGATCGTATTCGGCAGCTGGATTGCGACCACCGCGTTGGTCGGCAGGCCGAGCTCGCGCAGCCGCGCGGCGAGAGCGCCGACAGCGCGATCCATCTCAGCGAAGCTGAGCAGGCACGGCCTGCCGCTGCTGAGGCTTGTGCCCCGCAGCGCCAGCCGCTGCGGCTCGCGCAGCGCGGCGCGGCGGAACAGATGGTCAAGCGTGATGTGGACGCCTTGGCCAATAAAGGGATCGCCGATCATGCCGCCCCCTGCCACCAGGTTTCCGGCAGATAGCCGAACAGCGAGGTCTTTTGCGGGTGCCGGATGCGCTTCCAGCGCGCCACCCATTGCACCGGCAGGTGATAGAGAGGCACCACGTAGAAGCCGGACAACAAGACGCGGTCGAGCGCGCGCACGGCGGCGACGAAATCCTCCTCGGTCCGTGCGCTGAGCAGGGCCGCGATCATGGCGTCGAGCGCCTGCGACTTGACGCCCATATAGTTGCGGCTGCCTTGTTCGTCGGCGGCGGCCGAGCCCCAATAGAACAGCTGCTCGTTGCCAGGCGACAGCGACTGCTCCCAACGGTACTCCATCATGTCGAAATCGAAGGCGATGCCGCGGCGGGTGAACTCGGTGGCGTCGACGCTGCGCACGCGCGTATCGATGCCGGCGCGCTTGAGGCTGCGCGCGAAGGCAAGCGCCACGCGCTCCTGATCGCGCGTCGTCGTCATGATCTCGAAGGTCAAAGGCGCGCCGCTGGCGAGATGAGTGAGCGTAGTCCCTCTGATCGCGTAGCCTGCCTGCGCGAACAGGGCGAAGGCGCGGCGCAGCGCGTCGCGATCGCGCCCGGAGCCGTCGCTGACCGGCGGCGACCATTGCCCCTGCATGATGTCGGCGCGCACCGCGTCGGGAAAGCGCGCGAGCAGCTCGCGTTCGCGTGCGCTCGCCGGGCGTTTGTGCGCGGACAGTTCGCAGCCGTCAAAGTAGCTCGCGGTGCGTTGGTAGAGATCGAAAAAGTAAGTGTGGTTGATCCACTCGAAGTCGAACAGCTGCAGCATGGCTTCGCGCACGCGCATATCGGCAAAGACCGACCGCCGCGTGTTCATCACCAGGCCTTGCATGCCTTTTGGCAAGCCGTAGGGGAACGACTCCTTCACCACGCGCCCCTCGCGCAGGGCGGGGAAATCATAAGCCGTCTGCCAGCGCCCGGGGTCGGTCTCGGCGCGCACGTCGTAGAGGCCGCGTTTGAAGGCCTCGAAATGCGTGTTGCCGTCGCGGTAGTAATCGAAGCGCACGCTGTCGAAATTCCACGAGCCGCGATTGATGGCGAGATCGCGCCCCCAATAATTGGCATCGCGCGTGAAAGTGACGCTCTCGCCCGGTCGCACCGCGCTCACCGTATAGGGTCCGCTGCCGATGGGCGGCGCGAAAGTCGTGTCCTCGAAACGGTCGAGGTCGATGGCGTGACGGGCGAGGATCGGCATGAGGCCGAGGATCAGCGGCAATTCCCGATCATCGGAGTCGCCAAGATCGAAGCGCACGCTGCGCTCGCCGACGATCTCCGCCTGGCGCGGCTTCTTGTAGTAGATGCCGAAATTTGGCCGGCCGTGGTCGCGCAGCAGTTGCCACGTGAAGACAATATCGTCAGGCGTGACGGGTTTGCCGTCGGAGAAGCGCGCGGCGGGATTGATGGTGAAGGTGACATAGCTGCGCGCGGCATCGGTCTCGATCGTCTCGGCGATGAGGCCGTAGAGCGTGAACGGCTCGTCGTAGCCGCGCGCCATCAGGCTCTCGACCACGTAGCCGCGGATGTTCACCGCCGGCAGACCGCGCACGATGAAGGGGTTGAGACTGTCGAAAGTGCCGAGCACGCCTTGCACCAGCTGCCCGCCCTTGGGCGCGGCGGGATCGGCGTAGTCGGGGTGCGTGAAAGTCGTCTGCCAAGCGGGCGCGCCATGCATGGCAATGGCGTGCGCGGCGCTTTGCGCGCGGGCCGCGCGACAGGGGAGAGTGGCGCCGGCGAGCGCGCCGAGCATCACCGCGCGCCGCGACGGCATCCATTGCCTTGAGCGAAGATGCGAAAGCAAGGCCAATTCGATTCGCTTGCCTGGTTGCGCGCAATCTAGCACAGGGCCGCTTCGCCCCGTATTTTCGGCGCATTCGTGGCTTTATTGACGGGGCGATTTCGGTTATCAGGCAGCCGAGCTTGGGTCACGCTCCCGCCGCATTTGACGGGGAGAGAGCCGAGCAAGCGGAGACCGTCCATTGGCAAGGGGCTGCGGGCGGTTGGGAACAAAGGATCGATCGCAATGAATTTTTGGAACGCAACGCCGCGGCAGGCTCGCCGGGGGCTGACGGCCGCTGCCGCGGCGTTTGGGCTATTGACCGCACTCGGTACCGGCGCGCTGGCGCAGGCGCCCAAGCCGGCGCCCAAGCCGGCTCCGGTCAAACCGGTGGCGCCGGCGCCGGCACCACAGCCTCAGGCTCAACCCCAGCCGTTGCAGGAGCAGGCCGCGCCGCAGCTCATGTATTCGCCGTGGATGAAGGTCTGCGGCAAGGGGCAGGACACCAACAACAAGCAGGTCTGCGTCGTCACCAAGGACGGACGGCTCGAGAACGGTATGCCGGTCGCGATCGTGCAGCTGTTCGAACCGGAAGGCCTGCCCAAGGTACTACGTGTCACGGTGCCGCTCGGCATGCAGCTGCAACACGGCACGCGCGTGATCATCGATCAGGGCCAGCCGGTGAATGAGCCGTACAAGATTTGCTTCCCGGTCGGCTGCATGTCCGACTACCCGGTGACCGACGACATGATCACCAAGATGAAGGCGGGCAAGACGCTCACCGTGCAGGCGATCAACATGCAGGGCACGCCGATCAGTCTGCCGCTGCCGCTCGCCGATTTCGCCAAGGCCTATGACGGGCCGGCGACCGATCCCAAGGTGTTCGAGGAGCAGCAACGCAAATTGCAGGAAGAGCTGCAGAAGAAGGCGGAAGACGCACGCAAGAAGCTGGAACAGCAGCAACAGACCAATCCGCCGGCCGCGCCGGCGCCGGCTCCGGCGAAATAGACTACCCCGCGACAATGCAAAAGGCGCGGCTTGCCGGCCGCGCCTTTTGTTTGTCTGCAACCGCGCTCAGTTGAGCTGACTGTGCCGCGGCCGGTAGCCGCCGTCGCCGTCCTTCTCGAAGACTTCGGCCACCTGCGGATGGCGGACCGGCTCGCCGGACGTGTCCGGCAGCAGATTCTGCTCGGAGACATAGGCGATGTATTCGGTCTCCGCGTTCTCGGCGAACAGGTGATAGAACGGCTGGTCCTTGTGCGGACGAACCTCGGCCGGAATCGATTGCCACCATTCCTCGGTGTTGTTGAACACCGGGTCGATGTCGAAGACGACGCCGCGGAACGGAAACAGGCGGTGCTTGACCACCTGTCCGATCTGATACTTGGCGTTGCGCATCTTGCTCATGGACCGATTTAGCTAATCGAGTGCGGTGGCTTTTTCCAGACGTTAAAGCCCGTAGGCCGCCGCCATGTCCGGGTCCTTGGCGGCGACCAATGTGGCGAGATCGAGTAGCACCTTGGCCTGCTTCCAGGTCGCGTCGTCCTGCATCTTGCCGTCGATCATAACCGCGCCGGCGCCGTCCGGCATCGCCTCTACGATCTTCTTGGCGAAGGCGACCTCCGCCGGATCGGGCGAGAACACTTTCTTGGCGATGGCAACCTGCGAGGGGTGCAGCGACCAGGCGCCGACGCAGCCGAGCAGAAAGGCATTGCGGAATTGCGCTTCGCAGGCCGCGGCATCGGCAAAGTCGCCGAATGGACCGTAGAACGGCTTGATGCCGGCGGCCGCACAGGCGTCGACCATTTTCGCGATCGTGTAATGCCAGAGGTCCTGCTGGAACGCTGCGCGCGGCGTACCAGCTTGTGCATCCGCGAGCACCTTGTACTCGGGATGGCCGCCGCCGACCCGCGTCGTCTTCATCGCGCGCGAGGCGGCCAGATCGGCCGGACCCAGACTCATGCCGTGCATGCGCGGAGACGCAGTCGCGATCGCCTCGACATTGTTGACGCCCTGCGCCGTCTCCAGGATGGCGTGGATGAGGATCGGCTTCTTGACCTTGTGCCGCGCTTCGAGCTGCGCCAGCAACTGGTCGAGATAGTGGATGTCCCAGGGCCCATCGACCTTGGGCAGCATGATCACGTCGAGCTTGTCGCCGATCGCGCCGACAATCTCGGTGACGTCGTCGAGCAGCCAAGGCGAGTTGAGCGCGTTGATGCGGGTCCATAGGCCGGTCGCGCCGAAGTCGGTCGCCTTCGCCATCTCGATGAAGCCGGCGCGCGCGGCCGCTTTCGCCTCGATCGGGATTGCGTCCTCGAGGTTGCCGAGCACGACGTCGACCTGCCGCGCCATCTCCGGCGCGCGCGCGCGCAGCTTTTCGATATGCGGCGGCACGAAATGGATCATACGCTCGAGCCGCACCGGCGGTTCGCGCAAAGGGGCGGGCGCGCCGATGGCCAGCGGGGCGAAGAATTGGCGGGGCAGCTTCAAGATGCCGGTCCTTCCAAAAGGCTTTGCTGCCGTTTAGAGGAATGCAAAGGCCGCGCCAAGTGGCCCGGGAAAGCACGGGCTGGGGTCCCCGATGATCGACGTCCTTAATCTGGCGCTGCCCTATTTCGGGCTGATCTTCATCGGTTTTGCCTGCGGCAAGCTCAGGCAAATCCCGGATACCGCGCTCGCCTGGATGAACTTCTTCATCGTCTATGTGGCGCTGCCGGCGTTGTTCTACCGCATCCTGGCGCAGACGCCGCTCTCCCAATTGGCCCAAGTCGATTTCATCTTCGCCACCACGCTGGCCACCTTCTGGGCGTTCACGCTGTCGTTTGGGATCGGCATGGCGTTCCGCAGGGGCAATATCGCGGATGCCGCGATCGCCGGGCTTGCCGGCGGCTACGGCAATATCGGCTATATGGGTCCGGGGCTCGCCCTGGCGACGCTCGGCGCGCAAGCGGCCGTGCCGGTCGCACTCATCTTCTGCTTCGACAATATCATCCTGTTCACCATGGTGCCGTTCCTGATGGCGCTGGCGCGCCCGCAGCCGCTGAGCGTCGGCGCGATCGCGCTCGAGGTTGGCAAACGCGTCGGCGGCCATCCGCTCATCATCGCCAGCGCGCTCGGCGTTGTCGCGGCGGCATTGCATTTTCAGCCGCCGATCGCGCTCGACCGCCTGCTGTCATTCTTGCAGAACGCCGCGGCGCCCTGCGCGCTGTTCACGCTCGGCGTCACCGTGGCGCTGCGGCCGTTGCAGAGAATGCCCTGGGAGATTCCGCTGCTGACGCCGGTAAAGCTCGTGCTGCATCCGGTGCTGGTCTTCGTGCTGCTGTCGCTGTTGGGCCCGTTCCAGCAATACTGGATCGACACCGCCGTGCTGATGGCGGCGCTGCCGCCGGCGCTCAACGTCTTCGTCTTCGCGCGCCAATATGATTGCTGGGTCGAGCAGGCTTCCAGCGCCGTGCTGATCGGCACCCTGGTCTCGGTGGTCACCTTGACCGGGGTGATGTGGTTGGTGAAGAGCGGCACCCTGCCGCCGTTATTGTTTCGGTGATCGGAATGCAGCCGCTCTCGGGACTGCTCGTCCTCGATTTCTCGACGCTGTTGCCCGGGCCGCTCGCCGCTTTGATGCTGGCGGAGGCGGGCGCCGAGGTGATCAAGATCGAACGGCCGGGCGGCGAGGACATGCGTTTCTTTCCGCCCATGCGCGACGGCGAGAGCGCGACCTTTGCGCTGCTCAACCGCGGCAAGACGGCGCTCGCGCTCGACCTCAAGAGCGAGGCCGACCGCGCCAAGTTGACGCCGCTCATCGCGCGCGCCGACATTCTGATCGAGCAGTTTCGCCCCGGCGTGATGACGCGCATGGGCTTCGGTTATGACGAGGTGCGCAAGCATAATCCGCGGCTGATCTATTGCTCGATTTCCGGCTACGGGCAAAGCGGCCCGCGCGCCGGTGAGGCGGGGCACGACATCAATTACATCGGCAATACGGGACTGCTCGATCTGCAGCCCGGGCCGCTTGAACATCCGGTGGTGCCGCCGGCGCTGATCGCCGATATCGCCGGCGGTACATTCCCGGCGGTGATCAACATCCTGTTGGCGCTGCGCGCGCGCGACCAGAGCGGGCAGGGCTGTCATCTCGACATCGCCATGACCGATGCCATGTTCACCTTCGCCTGGTATGCGCTGGCGCTGGGTGCGGCGGCCGGCCGTTTCCCCAAGCCCGGCGAACTGCCGCTGGTCGGCGGCACGCCGCGCTATCAGCTTTATCCGACCAAAGATGGCAAGCTCATCGCCTGCGGGGCGCTGGAGCAGAAATTCTGGGAATCCTTCGCGAAAACAATCGGTTTGCCGGTGGAGCTCGTAAACGACTTGCGTGATCCGAAAGCGACGTGTGAGGCGGTTGCCGAGCTCATCGCCGGCAAGACCGCCGAGGAATGGCGGCCGCTGCTCGTCGCCGCCGATTGTTGCGCCACCATCGTCGTTTCGCTGGAGGAGGCGATGCGCGATCCACATTTCGTTCGCCGCGGGTTGTTCGCGCATCACGTCGCCGGCGCCAAGGGCAAGACCATGCCGGCCTTGCCGCTGCCGATTGCGCCCGCATTCCGCGATAAGCCCGCCACGAAGAAGGCGCCGCCGTTCGGCAAAGCTTAAAGCGCTTCCCCGCGCATCAGGCTCGGCTGCGTCGCCGGCGCGATGCCTTCGCGCATGACGGCGCGGCGCAACGGCCCGATGCGGTCGAGCATATAGAGTCCGAGCCCGCGTAAGCCTTGCGTCGGCAGGAAGCCGCTGAGCAGGGACCGATTGAGCAGATCGACCGCCAACGAGCGGCTGTCGATATCTTTGCGCCGCATCCTGTCATAGCGGGCCAGCACATCGATGCCGCCGAGGTCGCGGCCGGCGCGGTGCGCCGCGATCGCGCACTCGCCGATCGCCGCGGCATCGCGCAGGCCGAGATTGAGACCTTGGGCGCCGATCGGCGGGATCACATGCGCCGCCTCGCCGACCAGCGCGATGCGCTTGGCAGCGAAACGGCCCGCGGTCGCGACATGCAACGGGAACCGGCCCCGCCCGGGCTCGACCGTCACCTTGCCGAGAATGGAATGCGAGCGGCGTTCGATTTCCCATGAAAGCGCGACATCATCGAGTGCGGCGACCTCCTCGGCGTCGGCCGGATCGAGCACCCAGACCAGGCTCGAGCGCTGGCCCGGCAGCGGCACCACGGTGAAGGGGCCGCTCACGGTGTGAAATTCGGTCGAAGTGTCGCGATGCGGCCGGCTATGCGCAAAGCTCGCCGTGAGCGCGACTTGCGGATAGTCGCGCGTGTCGATCTTGATGCCGGCGGCCTTCCGGCAAAGCGAGCGCTGCCCGTCGGCGGCGACGATGAGCGGCGCGCACAAGGTGGCATCGCCCTTGAGCGTGAGCGTGACCGCGTCATCGGCGGACTCGGCAGAGGTGACGACGTCATCGACCAAGTGGAGCGCGGGCAGGGCGCGCGCCCGCTGTTCGAGCGCGGCGACGAGATGCTTGTTTTCGATATTGTAGCCGAAGGCTTCGAGCTCGATCTCGCTCGCCGTGAATGTCACTTCGGGAGCGCGCCAGAGCCGGCCGGTATCGTCGATGAGCCGCATGACTTTGAGCGGCGCCGCCTGACCGGCGCAGAGGCCCCACACGCCGAGCGTCTTCAGCGCAGTGACGGAACCGGCGAGCAGGGCGGTGGTGCGGTTGTCGGGCTTGGCCGGACGGCGGCCGACCAAGGCCGTCTCGATGCCGGCGCTGGCAAGCGCAATGGCTGCGGTTAGGCCGGCCGGGCCGCCGCCGACGATGATCACGCTGAATTCGGATTTGTCCGGCATCAAACCTCCGGTTCCGGATGTCCCCTAGCATGGGCGCCTAGGGGGCGGAAATGCTATGCAGTGGCGTTAGCCATCATGAGTGAAACCGCGCATCGCCTCGACCATCTGCCGCCCGCCGCCGGCCGGCTCGGGGCAGCATTCGCGCGCCCGAAAGTCCTGGCCGGCGCCTGCGTGATCGCGCTCACGGCGCTCGGCTGGCTTTACCTCGGGCTGATGGCCGCCGGCATGGAGGGGGCAGGATTCCTACCACGCGCCTTTGCCGCGCTCTGCCAGGCGATGCCGCAGAACGGGACGACGGCGGCGTTACTTACAGCCTCGATGTGGGTCGCCATGGTCCTGGCGATGATGCTGCCGAGCGCGGCGCCCATGATTTTCACCTACGCCGAAATCGCCGACACCGCTGCCAGGAAGGGCGAGCGCGTCGTCTCGCCTTTCGTGCTTGCCGGCGGCTACGGCGTCATCTGGCTCGGCTTTGCGACCGCTGCGACCGCGGCGCAAATCGCGCTCATCCGCGCTGCTTGGCTCGACTCCAGCATGGCCTCGGCCAACGGCCTTTTTTCCGGCGCGATCTTTATCGCCGCCGGCGTCTATCAGTTCTCCGCGCTGAAAAACGCTTGCCTCACGCAATGCCAGCATCCGTTCCCGTTCTTTTTCACGAACTGGGAGACGACCTCACGCGGCGTGTTCAGGCTCGGCGTGAAGCAAGGGCTTTTCTGCCTCGGCTGCTGCTGGGCGATGATGCTGGTGATGTTCGCGGTCGGCGTCATGAACATCGTGTGGATGGCGGCGCTCGGCGTCGCGATGACGATTGAAAAAATGCTCACCGGCCGTCGTTTTACCTATGCGCTTGGCGCGCTGCTGATCGCGATCGGCGTGGTGTTGGTCGCGGGCGCAATCGCCGCCCATTGGCCGGCGCGGGCCGCCTGAGCTAAGAACGCAAACGCCGGGGGCATGCCTTGACCGAAGCCTGGAGCCTGAAAGGGGAGATGGCGCTGTCGTGCAGCTGCACGGTGTTCTGCCCCTGCGTCATCTCGCTCGGCAATCATCCGCCGACCGAAGAGCGCTGCCAAACCTGGGCCGGCATTCGCATCGATGCGGGCCGCTTCGAGTCGACCGACCTCGCCGGCATCAAGGTCGGGTTGATGATGGACCTGCCCGGCATCATGGCGCGCGGCAACTGGACCGCGGCGCTGTTCGTCGACGACAAGGCGCCGATCCAGGCGGTCAAAGGCTTGACGCGCATCTTCACCGGGCGCGTCGGCGGCACGACGCATCTGTTGTCGATCCTGGTCGGGCAATTCCTCGGCGTTCATCAGGTGCCGATCACTTATGAGACGCAGGGCGAGACGCGCATCGTCAGCCTCGAGCGCTATGGCGGCGGCGCCATCACCCCGATCCGCGGCAAGCAGGCGGGCGAGAACGTGGTCGTGCGCAACAGCGAATACTGGGTGGGGCCCGACATCATCGTGTCGCGCGCCGACAAGTCGCGTTTCCGCGGCTTCGGCCGCAACTGGAATCTGGCCGGCCGTTCGGCCGAGATCGTCAAGCTGGACTGGGGCAATGACTAGAGTGGCCGCGCTGCGCACGGTGCGTGCGTTTGCCGTACACGTGTTCACCACGACCGGCGCGGCGCTCGCCTTTCTGGCGCTGATCCTGGCGACCGGCGAGCATTGGGCGGCGATGTTCTTCTGTCTCGGCCTGGCGCTGATCGTGGACGGCGCCGACGGGCCGCTCGCGCGCGCCTTCAAGGTGCACGAGGAATTGCCGCGCTGGTCGGGCGAGACGCTCGACCTTGTCGTCGATTACGTCGCTTACGTCTTTGTGCCCGCCTATGCCATCGCCGGCAGCGGCTTCTTGCCGCCGGCGCTGGCGTTGATCGCCGGTATCGTCATCTGCATGAGCGGCGCACTGTATTTTGCCGACCGCCAGATGAAGACGGCGGATAATTTCTTCCGCGGCTTTCCGGCGCTGTGGAATCTCGCGGCCTTTTATCTTTATCTGCTGGCGCCGCCGCCGTGGGTGGCCGCCGCCGGCGTGCTCGCGCTCGTCGTGCTGAGCTTCGCGCCGATCCCGTTTTTGCACCCGCTGCGGGTTGCGCGGCTGCGGGCACTCAATATCGCGCTGCTGATCGTCTGGGCGCTGTTGGCCGTCGTGGCGGTCGCGGCCAACTTGCAGCCGGGGCTCTATGTCACCGTCCCGCTGTCGCTGATCGCGATATATTTCTTCGTCGCCGGCTTGTTGCCGAAGCCGGCGTGATCGTGATCGCACTGCAAATTTACCGGGGAGCTTCCGCATGTCTGTCCTTTTGATCGCCGGCGGCAGCCGCGGCATCGGCGCCGCCACCGCGCGCCTTGCCGCGCAACGCGGTTATGACGTTGCGGTCAACTACGTCCGCAACGCGGAAGCCGCGGCCAAGGTGGTCGCCGACGTGAAGGCCGCCGGCCGCAATAGCATCGCGCTGCAAGGCGACATGGCGAGAGAGGCCGATATCGAGCGCGTGTTCGAGGAGACGACGAAGGCGCTCGGCCCGATCACGCATTTCGTGCATAGCGCCGGCATCCCCGGCCGGCTATCAAAGCTCGAGGACGTCGATACCGACACGCTGCGCGCCGTGGTTGACGTCAATCTGATGGGCGCGCTGCTCTGTGCGCGCGCCGCGGTGCGCCGCATGTCGCAAGCCAAGGGCGGCAAAGGCGGCGCCATCGTGCTCTTGTCCTCGATCGCGGCGGTGACCGGCGGCGCCGGCGAATACGTGTTCTATGCGGCCGCCAAGGGCGGGGTTGACGCGCTCACCAACGGACTGGCGCGCGAGGTCGTCAAAGACGGCGTCCGCGTCAACGCCGTGCGGCCGGGTCCGACGGCGACCGAGATCCACGCGCCGGGGCGGCTCGAACGGATCACGCCGCTGTTGCCAATGGGCCGACCGGGCGAGCCGGACGAGATCGCCGAGCCGATCCTGTTTCTGCTCTCGGATGCGGCCTCCTACATTACCGGCGCCGTGCTCAACGTATCGGGTGCCCGCTAACGACCCGCCTTGTCATTGGCGGTCGGCTGCCTATGATCCCGGCCGAATTCGAAGCGTCACAAAATTCGAGGGAGTGAAACATGGTTGCGGCAGTGCGCGTGCATAAGACAGGGGGTCCCGAGGTTCTGACCTACGAGGACGTCAGCATTCCGGCGCCGGGCCAAGGGCAGATCAAGATCAAGCAGCACGCCGCCGGCATCAATTTCATCGACTGCTATTTCCGCATGGGCATGTATCCCTCGCCGGTCGGCATGCCGTTCATCGCCGGCAACGAGAGCGCCGGCGAGGTGATCGCGGTCGGCCCCGGCGTGAGCGACCTCAAGGTCGGCGACCGCGTCGCCTATGTCGGCCCGCTCGGCGGCTACGCCGAGGAACGCATCGTACCGGCTGAGCGCGCGGTCAAGCTGCCAAGCAATATTGGCTACGAGCAGGCCGCCGGCATGATGCTCAAAGGCATGACCGTGCAATACCTGCTCAATCGCACCTACAAGGTCGGCAAGGGCACCGTGTTGCTCATTCATGCCGCGGCGGGCGGTGTCGGTCTGATCTTTTGCCAATGGGCCAACCATCTCGGCGCCACCGTCATCGGCACCGTCGGTTCCAAGGCGAAGGCCGAGATCGCCAAGAAGAACGGCTGCCATCACACCATTCTCTATCGGGACGAAGATTTCGTGGCGAAGGTCAAGGAAATCACGAGTGGCAAACTGTGCGACGTGGTTTACGACAGTGTCGGCAAGGACACGTTCATGGGCTCGCTCGATTGCTTGCGCCCGATGGGTTATTTCGTGAACTTCGGTGCCTCCTCGGGCGTCATCGAGGCGTTCAACATCAATCTGCTGCAGAACAAGGGTTCGTTGTTCGCGACGCGGCCGACGCTTAATCATTACGCGGCCAAGCGCGAGGACCTGCAGAGCATCGCCAAAGACCTGTTCGACAAGGTCGGCTCCGGCGTGGTGAAGATCCCGGTCAATCAGACCTACAAACTAAAGGATGCGCAGACGGCGCATAAGGATCTGGAAAGCCGCGCCACCACCGGCGTATCGATCTTGGTGCCGTGAGCGAGACAAAGTCCAGCAACGTGAGGCCATGGGGACGCGCGGCCAGCTTCGGCCTCGGGGTCGGCGCGTTGCTCGCTGGGCAGGCGGCGGCGCTGACCGCGCTCTCCTGGTGGTACGGCAAGAGCCTCGGCGAAATGCCGGATTTCTCCGGCGATGGCGTCGCCGTCATGATCGTCATCCTGGTGTCCACCCCGGTAGAGGTCGGCTTGTTGGCGCTGATGGCGCGGCAGACCGGCGCCAACGCCGTAGACTATCTCGGCCTTACCGTGCCGCGGCGCGCCGACGCCTTGATAGGCATCGCCGCGGTCATCGCCTTCGTCGTCATCGGCAACACCATCAGCTGGCTGCTTGGCGCCAATATCGTCACCCCGTTCCAAAGTGATATCTACCGCACGGCGAGCGCCGCCGGACTGCTGCCCTTGCTGTGGTTCACCGTGGTCGTAGCGACGCCGATCGGCGAGGAGACGTTGTTTCGCGGCTTCCTGTTCCGCGGCTGGTTGCGCACGTCGCGCGACGCCTGGCCGGTCATCGTTGCGACCGCGCTGCTCTGGGCGGGCATCCATGTCCAGTATGACTTATTTGTCATTGCGCAGGTCTTTGTTTGCGGCCTGATGCTGGGCTGGTTCCGCTGGGCGACCGGCTCTACCTTGTTGACCATGCTGCTGCACGCTCTGGTCAACGCCGAAGGCATGTTCGAGACCTTCCTCATTGCCCATGGCTGATATCGACCCTGCCGTGCTCGGCGCCCGCGCCGAAACCATGATCAAAGCGCTGGCGGCGATCTCGGCCGAGCCGGCGCGGCTGGTGCGCTTGTTTCTGACGCCGCAGCATCGGCGCGCCGCCGACCTTATCGCGCAATGGATGCGCGAGGCGGGGCTCGCCGCGAGCGAGGATGTGCTCGGCACCGTACGCGGGCGCGCCGGCGAGGGGCCGCGGCTGCTCATCGGCTCGCACATCGACACAGTGATCGACGCCGGCAATTATGACGGACCGCTGGGTGTCATTGTCGGCATCCTCGCCGCCGCGCACTTCAAGGGCCGGCCGCCGGTGCCGCTCGACGTGCTCGCCTTTGGCGACGAGGAAGGCTCGCGCTTTCCCGCGACGCTCACCTCGTCCTCGGCTTGCGCCGGCGTCTTTGACACGAAAGCGCTGACGGCCGTCGATCGCCAAAATGTCAGCCTGGCCGATGCGCTCAAGACCTACGGCAAGAATCCCGATGACATCGCGAAGGCCGCCTACAGTCCGCAGGACGCGCTCGCCTATGTCGAGGTGCACATTGAGCAGGGGCCGCTGCTCGAAGCCGAGCGCGAGGCGCTCGGCGTGGTCACCGGCATCGTCGGGCAGAGCCGTTTCCGCGTCACCGTTACCGGTGAAGCGGGCCATGCCGGCACCGTGCCGATGACGCTGCGGCGCGACGCGCTGGCCGGCGCCGCCGCCATGATCCTGATGGTCGAGCGCGTGGCAAAGGATTTCGCCGCCGAACGCACGGTAGCGACCGTCGGCCGCATCGAGGCCATGCCGGGGGCGATCAACATCATCCCGGCGACGGCCTCTTTCACCATTGACCTGCGCGCTATGAGCGACCAGGCGCGCCAAGCGGCCATGGCGGCGATCCGCCGCGAGGCCCGCGCCATCGCCGAGGCACGCCATCTCGCCGTCGTCTTCGATCCGTTTCACGAGGAGCCGGCGGTGGCCTGCGACGCCGGTCTGCAGGAGCGGCTGGCGGCGGCGATCCGCGAGCTTGGCGGCCGCGCGCTGCGCTTGCCCTCGGGCGCCGGTCACGACGCGCAGGTGATGGCGCATTTGTGTCCCGCCGGCATGATGTTCGTGCGCTGCCGGCACGGCATCAGCCACAATCCGGCGGAGTATTGCAGCCCGGCCGACATGGGGCTCGCCGCCGCCGCGCTAATCCGCTTCATCGAGGATTACGCGGCGCGCTCAAAGTAGCGCAGCAATCCGGTCGAACGCCGGATGCGTGACGATGCCGGCCGGCAGGCGCGGCAGGCCGATCACCGCGCTGTCCTTGGCAAAGCGTGCGATGCTGGCGACCGTTTCCGCAAGCTCGACCGGATTGCGCTCGCTCTCCGAAACCACGATGGCGGCGACCTTAAGCTTGCGTGCGGCGAGCACGTCGAGCGCCGTCAAGGTATGGCTGATGGTACCGAGATAACCGCCGACCGCCAGCAAGAGCGGCAGCTCAAGCGCCGCCATCCAGTCGAGCACGGTGTGCTGGCCGTCGAGCGGGACCATGATGCCGCCGACGCCCTCGATGAACAGAATGCCGTCGGTTGCGGCGACGGCGTTGCGGCTGAAGGCGATGAGTTCGTCGAAATCGATGACGCGGCTCTCGCGCGCGGCGGCGAGATCGGGCGACACGGGGGCGTGGAAGCGCCAGGGCGCGATCGCGGCGATCTCCTCCGCGCTCACCGGGCGCCCAAGCGCGCGCAACAGCACCGCCGGATCGCTGGTTTCCACCACCGAGGAGTCGTAGCCGCTCACCACCGGCTTAAGCGCGGCGACCTTGCGGTTCTGCGCGCGCAAAACGCCGATGAGCCCGGCGGTGATGAAAGTCTTGCCGATATCGGTGCCGGTCGAGGTGACGAAATAGGCGCTCACGCTGCGACCAGGATTTTTTCACGCACGATGCTAGCCAAACGTTCGATCTCCGCGTCCGGATGCTGCGCTGTGAAGGTCAAGCGCAGGCGCGCGCTGCCAGCCGGCACGGTCGGCGGTCGGATCGCGACGGCGAGGAAGCCGGCATCCTCGAGCAGGCGCGAGGCCGTGAGCGCGTCGTCTTCGCCGCCGATGACCACCGGCACGATCGGGCTTTGCGCGTCGGGCAAGCCGGCAAGCCGCGTGAACGCGCGTGCCTTTTGCACCGGCCGGGCGGCATAGTCGGGTTCGCGCTCGATGAGATCGAGCGCGGCGATGGCGGCGGCGACGATCGCCGGCGGCAGGCCGGTCGAGTAGACGAGGGTGCGCGCGCGGTTGCGCATGAGGTCGATGACTGGTGCCGAGGCGCAAAGATAGCCGCCGTAAGCGCCGACCGCCTTGGACAGCGTGCCCATCTGTAACGGGATCGGGATGTGCGTGTCGCCGACAAACGAGGAGCCGCGTCCGCCGCCGATCACGCCGAGCCCGTGCGCGTCGTCCGACATCAGCCAAGCGTCGTGTTCGTTGGCGAGTTCATTGAGCGCGGCGAGCGGCGCCAGATCGCCGTCCATGGAGAACACGCCGTCGGTGACAATCAGCGCCTGGTCGTGCTCGGCGCGGTGGGCGGTCAATAGCTCGCGCGCGTGCGCCACGTCGTTGTGGCGGAACGGCAGCACACGTCCGCGCGACAGTTGCGCGCCGGCATAGATGCAGGCATGCGACAATTCGTCGAGCAGCACCAGGCCGTCGCGCCCGACCAGCACCGGGATGATGCCGGAATTGGCGAGATAACCGGAGCCGAAGACGACCGCCGCCTCGGTCTGTTTGATGCGGGCCAAGCGCGCCTCGAGCTCGGCGTAGAGCGGATGATTGCCGGTGACGAGCCGCGAGGCGCCGGAGCCGGCGCCGTATTTCTCCAAGGCGGCGATGGCGCTCCGCTTGACGGTCGGATGCTGGCTCAAATTGAGATAGTCGTTGCAGGAGAACGAGAGCAGTCGCTTGCCGTTGCGCTCGACCCAGATGCCATCCTCGCGGTAGGTGTCGGTAAGCGCCCGGCGCAGGCGGCGGCGGGCGAGATCGTCGAGCTTGTCTTGCGCAAAGCGGTCGAGCGAGTGCATCAGTTGAGTGTAGCGGGTTGGGGGCAGGGCGTCACATGGCGGGAAAGGACAGCGACCGGCCGGACTGGTATGGGCTCGACCATGTCTGGTTGCCCTATGCGCAGATGAAGACGGTCGCTACGCCGCTGCCGGTTGTGCGCACCTCTGGCAGCCGCATCGTGCTCGCCGACGGGCGTGAGCTGATCGACGGCATCGCCAGCTGGTGGACCGCCTGCCACGGCTACAATCATCCGCATATCCGCGTCGCGGTCGAGCGGCAATTGGCCGAGCTGCCGCATGTGATGTTCGGCGGGCTCGCGCACGCGCAGGTGATGACGCTGGCGCAGCGGCTGGCCGCGCTTTTGCCCGGCGACCTCAACCGCGTGTTTTTTTCGGACTCCGGTTCGGTCGCCGTCGAGATCGCGCTGAAGATGGCACTGCAATACTGGTTCAATCTGGGCGTCGGCTATCGGACCCGCTTCCTCTCGTTCAAGGGCGGCTATCACGGCGATACCACTGGCGCCATGTCGGTGTCCGATCCGGAGGGCATGCACAAGCTCTTTGCGCCGCTGTTGCCGCAACACATCATTGTTGATTTGCCGAAGACCGAGGCAGAGGCGGATCAATTCGAAACGTTCGTCGCCGATTACGCCGACACCATCGCCGGCATCATCGTCGAGCCTTTGGTGCAGGGCGCCGGCGGCATGGTCTTCCACAACGCCGCAGTGCTCCGGCGGCTGCGCGCGCTCGCCGACAAGTACGATTTGCTGCTGATCTTCGACGAGATCTTCACCGGCTTCGGCCGTACCGGGACGATGTTCGCCTGCGAGGCGGCCGGCGTCGCCCCCGACATCATCACGCTCTCGAAGGCGTTGACGGGCGGGACGCTGCCGCTGGCGGCGACGGTTGCCAATCGCAAAGTGTTCGACGCCTTCTGGTCGGACGATCCGGAATGGGCGTTGATGCATGGCCCGACCTATATGGCCAATGCGCTCGCTTGCGCCGCCGCCAACGCCTCGCTCGATTTGTTCGAGCGCGAGCCGCGTCTGCAGCAGGTCGCAAGCATTGCTCGGCAGATGGAGGAGGGGCTTGCACCCTGTCGCGCTCTGCCGGGGGTCAAGGATGTGCGCGTGAAAGGCGCGATCGGGGTGGTTGAACTTGCCCGCATCGCCGATCTCGCCGCCTTGCGCGCGCGCTTCCTCGCCGAGGGCGTGTTCATCCGCCCGATCGGCAACATCATCTATCTCACGCCGGCGTTCACCATCGGCGCCGATGAACTCAAGACGCTGACCGACGCCGTCGTCAAAGTGGTCCGCGAACTCCAATAGGAGGAACCATGGGCAGCTATGTCGGCCCGATGATCGACACGCATCATCACATTTGGCTGCGCAAGGATGTCGGCTGGCTCGCCGACCCGCCGATCCCGCGGATGTTCGGCGATTATTTCGGCATCCGCCGCGACTACCCGATCGAGGAATGGATGCACGACATTGTGCCGGAGGGTGCGGTGAAATCTGTGCACGTCACCGCCATGTGGGGCCCCGGGCGCGCGTTCGATGAGAGCAAATGGCTGCAATCGGTCGCCGACCAGCACGGCTTCCCGCATGGCATTGTCGGCAATGTTGATCTTGCCGCACCCGACGCCGAGGCCGCGCTCAAGGCGCAGAAGCAATTTCCCAATCTGCGCGGCGTGCGGCAGATGCTGTATTGGGACAAGGAGCCGGTGCGGCAAGGCGCACCGCGCGTCGATCTCTGCAACGATCCCGCCTTCCGCCGCGGCTTTGCGCTGTTGGAGGAATACGGCCTGAGCTTCGAACTGCAGGTCTATGCGCACCAGGCGAACTACGCGGTCGAGCTGATCCAAGCCTTCCCCAACGTGAAGATGATCCTGGTGCATGCCGGCATGCTGACATCCCGCACGCTGGAAGCGATCAACGAATGGCGCGCGGCGCTCGCCGCCATGGCCGCGTTCCCGAACCTGCACGTCAAGCTGTCGGGGCTCGGCATGTACTCCGGCGGCATCACCTATGCGCAGGCGCGGCAGGTGATCCGCGACGTCGTCCAGATTTTCGGCGTCGAGCGCGTCATCTATGGCAGCAATTTCCCCCTGGAGAAATTGCACGCAAGCTACGCCGATTTCTTCGCTATCTATCGGCGTGTGCTGTCGGAATATACCGAGGCCGAGCAGCGCGCCGTCTTCCACGACAACGCGGTCAAGTTCTATCGGCTGTAACTATGCGCGGCCATTATCGTCCGAGAAACAGGCGCTCGGCGAGCCAACCCGGCAGTCCGTTCTCGCGAATGCGTTCGGCCGCCTGCGCAACGTCATAGGGACAGCGGCAATAGGTCAGCTCATTCTTGGCGGTGTCGAGCATCACGTAAGAAGCGGCCGGATTGCCGTCGCGCGGCTGGCCGACCGAACCGAGCACGGCGAGCCAGCGCCGGCCCGGCAGCAAAGGCACGGCAATGCCTGTTGTGGGGATGAGCGAGGACATCTTGGCCGTCGCCGACATCGTATAGAGCGCAGGCTGGTGGATGTGGCCGCAGAAGGTCACGTGTGCGGTCGTTGCCGCCAGACTCTGCGCCGCCTCCGCCGCGCTCTGCACGTAGATCCAGCTGCGCGGACGGCTCGCTTCGGCGTGCACATAGAGGCGGTCGCCGTCCTGCTGCGTCAGCGGCAGCGCCGCGAGAAATCTGCGCTGTGCGGCGTCCAACTGGCCGCGCGTCCATTCGATGGCGATCTGCGCCTCGAGGTTCATCTGTTCGGGCGTACTCACCGCCCTGTCGTGATTGCCGAGCACGGCGCGCGCGCCCCCCGCGACCAGGTCCATGACGGCGTCGACCGCCCACGCCGGATCGGCGCCATAGCCGACATAGTCGCCGAGCAGCACGAAACCCTGGGCGCCAAGCTCGCGCGCCTGCTTAAGGCAGGCCTCGAAGGCCTGCCGGTTGGCGTGGATGTCGGCAAAGATCGCGATCAGCACGGCCTCACCCCGATGCCGCAAGGTGGCGCGATAGCCTCACGCCGCGTTGACCTTTGTCAAACGGCTAGAAGCCGACCGCGGTGCCGTGCAAGTCGTAGGCATCGGCGCGCTCGATCTTGACGGTGGCGATCTCGCCGACGCGCAGGGGGCGGCGGCTCGTCACATAAACCGAGCCATCGATCTCCGGGGCGTCGGCCATCGAGCGGCCTTTGGCCAGCGCGTGGCCAGCAAAAGCGGGCACCGGTTTTGCGTCCGGCGCGCTCACTAACGAATCCGGGCCGATTTCGTCGATGATGACGTGCTGGCGCGTGCCGATCTTGCGCTTGAGGTGGCGAGCGGAAATTTTCTGCTGCGCTTGCATCAGGCGGTGCCAACGCGCCTCTCTGATTTCGTCCGGCACCGGTGCTGCCAAGTCGTTCGCTACGGCGCCCTTCACCGGTTCGTATTTGAAGCAGCCGACGCGGTCGAGCGCGGCGTCCTCCAGCCATTGCAGCAGCAGCTCGAAATCTTCGTCGCTCTCGCCGGGGAAGCCGACGATGAAGGTCGAACGCAGCGTCAGATCGGGACAGACCGCGCGCCAGCGCGCGATGCGCTCGAGCGTCTTCTCCTGCGCCGCCGGCCGGCGCATGCGTTTGAGCACCTCGGGCGAGGCGTGCTGGAAGGGAATATCGAGATAGGGGAGCACCTTGCGCTCGGCCATCAGCGGGATGACCTCGTCGACATGAGGGTAGGGATAGACGTAATGCAGCCGCACCCAGACGCCGAACTCGCCGAGCGCGCGCGCCAGATCGATGAACTTCGCGCGCACCTCTTGGCCGCGCCACTCGCTCGTCGCGTATTTGAGGTCGACGCCGAAGGCCGAGGTGTCCTGCGAAATCACCAACAGTTCCTTGACGCCGGCCTGCACCAGCTTCTCGGCCTCGCGCAGCACGTCGGCGGCCGGACGCGAGACGAGATCGCCGCGCAGCCTGGGGATGATGCAGAACGAGCAGCGGTTGTTGCAGCCCTCGGAAATCTTCAAATAGGCGTAGTGCCGCGGCGTCAGCTTGATGCCTTCCGGCGGCACCAGGTCGAGGAAAGGATCGTGTTTGGGCGGCAGCGCCTTGTGCACGGCCTTGACCACGCTCTCGTATTGCTGCGGCCCGGTCACCGCCAGCACGTCCGGAAAGCTTTGCGTGATGCTCTCCGGCTCGGCGCCCATGCAGCCGGTGACAATGACTTTGCCGTTCTCCTTGAGGGCCTGGCCAATGGCGCCGAGCGATTCTGCCTTGGCGCTGTCGAGAAAGCCGCAGGTATTGACGATGACGAGATCGGCGCCCTTGTGCTCACGCGCAAGCTCGTAGCCTTCGGCGCGCAGGCGCGTGACGATACGCTCAGAATCGACCAGCGCCTTCGGGCAGCCGAGCGAAACGAAGCTCACCTTCGGCGCGGCGGTTTCGGGGTTTGCGGACATTTCTAAGCGTCATGTGCGGGCTTGACCCGCGCATCCATCGGAAAACAGCGCCTGCTGATCCCTTAGATGGGTTGCCTGGTCAAGTTTTACACCCGGGCCGGCCAGGGGCCAGACCGGTTGCCCGGCAACGACATCAGCGGTTCCTGAAGGCTTCGGCCTCCTGGTAGAACTTCTTCTCCCAGGCCTTCTGGTTGTCCATGCCCTCGCGGATGAAGGGCGTGAACACCGCTAAATGCAAGAGCAGCCAGTTGAGGAGGCGCGCCGGCTGCCGCGTCGGCTTGATAAAATCGACGAACAGCACCACCCGCGTATGGTCGGTGTCGTTCCAGGCCTCGTGCTCGTAGGCGTCATCGAAGATGACCGCTTCGCCTTCCTTCCAGCGGTAGAGCTGCTGGTCGATGCGGATGCCGAGCCGGTCGCGCGGCTCCGGCACGATGAGGCCAAGATGCAGGCGCAACACGCCGTTATAGGGCCCGCGATGCGGCGGCAGATGCTTGCCCGGCTCGAAAATCGAGAACATCACGGTGAGCAGCCCGGGGATCTTCTGGCAGATGCGCCAGGTCTGCGGGCAGAGCGCGATGTTGGCGTCCGACTTCAAGCCATATCCGCTCAAGAGAAACGTCTTCCAGTCGCGGTCCCGGCTGATGGAGGCGACGTCGGTCGCGAGCTCATGGAAGCCGGGCAGGTCGTCCTTACGCATGAGCACGCGGTCGAGCTCGGCGCGGATCGAGCGCCATTCCGTTTCGATCTCGCGCGCCCAGGGGAACACCGATTTGTCATAGACCGGAGGGTTGCCGACCTTGCTGTATCTCAGATTAAGCCGCTCGACCGCCGCGACGATACGCATGAACAGGCGGGTGATCAGGCTCGGCCGCTGCAGCGGCTTGATGCCCGCCGTGCCGAATTGTTGATTGGGTTCGTCCTGAGTTGTTTGTGCGACGCTGGCCACGGCTACTCCTCGCGCGAAATCTGCCGGCGCGCCCCCTAAGACATTGCTGTCACATTAGCAACAGGGCCCGGACGGCGGAAGACGGGACATTTGGCGGCGAGCAGGGAGAGCGCTATCGTGGCGAAACCGAGGATTCGCATGACGCGCGCGCTGCTGGTCGGAATGTTGGCGGGGACAATCGTATTTGCGGCCGCGAGCGCCTTTGCCGCCGACGCCGCGCTGCGGCGGGCGCCGCCGATGCCGCTCTTCCCCCGCAGCGAGCGGGCGGACGCGGTCTGGGCCGAAGGCGCCTGCTGGAGCGACTGCGGCTCGTTCACCGCCTGGGATCTGGCCGGCTGCCTCGAGCGCGATCCGCAAGGCCGCTGCCTCAAACTTGCCGACGCCGGCGACCGCGCCTGCCAGCGCGCCTGCCGCACCCGCGGTGGGCCGTATCTGCCGATCGATACGCTTTTCCCGCTCGGCGACTGAGGCTAACCGTCCTCACGGCGTCTCTCCTCTCCCGACCGCCAGCAGGGCAAATAACCGTCAATTTTTTGCACGTTCGGGTTGGAGCAAACGAGCTCCCAAGAAGCCAGGGCGCCGAGCTTGGCGGGCCTGTGAAAAACTGCGAGTAATTGCGCGAGGCGTTTTTAATCGCGGAGGGCCGATGAAAAAGCTTTGCTTTGGAATCATCGTGGTCTTCATTGCGGGTTTTTTCGCTGTCGGTGCGGCGCTCGCCGAGGGCAAAAATGGCGGAACTGAACCGACCACGCTGGATAAAATTGCTTGTCAGGGCGTATACAACACCTGCCTCGCAAACTGTGACAAGCCAGGGCCTTTTGGGCCCGGCAGAAACGCGAGCGAGTGCAAGAACAACTGTGATTACAGCTATATCAATTGCCTCTCCGGCACGAATCCGAAACGAGCGACAAAGCGCCCCGGCACGCCGCCCAAACGCATCAAGCCGACGAAGCCGCTTAAGCCCATCAAGCCAATCGAGTCGGGCGAACCGATCAAATCCAAAAAGTGAATTCGGCTTAGCGATATGGGCGCTGTTCGCGTTCGGCCCAATTCGGTCGGGCGTGGCGCCGATTGTGCCGGAGATCGCGCATACCATGCGCGGGCCGAACGCCGGCACGGTCACGCCGTCGGGTATCTGTCCGTGTCGAGTACGGCGCACCGACGATCGAAACGGTGCACCGTTTGGGGCGTTGCAGGCGAGCAAGTCTGACACCGGAGCCGCCGTTGAGGCAGAGCAACGGGGCCGTATCCGCAAGCCGTCTTGCGTCGACCACTGAGCATGATTGCGCTGGCGGGCCGCGACCGACGATGATGAGCACTACGTCTACGCCATAGCCCTATGAATTCGATCCGAGCAAACGGGACGGTGTCCGCCCGAGCCGGTTGGCGACGAACCGAAGATGACTCGCGGTTCTCCCATAGACGAAGCGCTCCGCGATCCTGGCCACCTCATCATTGACCGACATCACCACATCGGTCTTGTTTCGACGATTAATCTTGTGTTCGGCTTTTCGATCGTGCGTGGCGATGAACAATTTCGTCGGCGTCAACGGAAACAGGATCGTGCACCGGGGGTCTTTCAGACCGTAGTATCGCAGATGCGGCATGTCACCGGTCAGCAACTCGTGCCGGCTCGCCGACATGTCGAGCGTTGACCACCGCATGTTGATGATGATGTTGCCGATGCCATCGCTCTCGATCGCCCTGACAACCATCTCTTTCGCGGCATCGTCGATCAGGTGCGGATGGTGCTTCTGCATCCACTCGAAGCGGGTCGGCGGATCACCCTCTTTCTTGTCCGACTCGTACGACGAGTCCGCGAAAAGGTTCTGTCGGAGCGTGCTCTTGAAAGTCTCGCCTATCTCGGCGACCCCTGCCGGCCGGCGAAGCAGACTCGCGATCATGAACCGTGTCCAGGCTCCCCGCAGCGCCTCGGTCAGCGCGCTAGTGTCGGTGCCCAGCAGCACCCGGAGCGATTTCGCCGCGGGGTCGTCCACCTTCGGGGCCATATAGTCCTTTTCGATCGTCTGCTTCTGATCGTCGGGCAACCCCTCCATCGTATAAAGGAACGGTTCATACCCAGTCGCAGCTGGATGCGCGGGTTTGGCGATCACGTCCTTGTACGGACGCGAATATGCGGTTAACAGGCCGGTAGTGCTGTCGCACCATCCGCGCAAGTAGAAGACGGGTGAAAAGTGGTGCTTTATCGGTTCGGTCACTAAAGTCGGCTCTACCACGGGTTTTTGGACCGGGCCATTCGGCCGCCGTCAGAGAAAGACAGCGACAGCCTGAATGGCGAAACTCACACAGAGGAGTGCTAGGCCGATCCGCTGGCGCACCACACGCTCCGCGTTGGCGGTCCTGATGGCGTTGTTCGAGGCGGTCAGGGCATCGCTTCCGAAAATGCCGCCCTGAAACGGCTGAAGCGCGTAGCTGTTGAAGAACAAGACCACCGTCCCGATGGTGCCGAGGATGGCCGACGCGAGTCCTGCTAATTGTGCGTGGGTCACTCCACTAATCCCTTCGGCTTACCGCCGTCGTAGCCATCAAATCCCGCAATCATGGATTTCGACACGCACTTGCAGCCGTCCTTTCGTCCCGGCCACGTCCACTCGCCATTCAAAAACATGCCCTTGCTGATCAAAAAAGGTTTGCCGTTCGCCGCTTTGTGCGCTGCGTCCTGGTCTTCGCCGCCCGGTTGTTTGGGGTTCACGCGGCACGGGGCGCCGGAATAGAGCCATGTGGCATATTTTATGCCGAGCTTCGTTTGCTGCTCTGCATCCATGATTGCCTTGGCTTTGAAGTTCAACGACCGGGAGATGTCTTCAGCACGCCGCTTAGACATCCCTTCGATGTCCATCAGGGCCGCGTAGATGATGTTGAGCGCGCCACCCACGGAAATGGCTCGGAAGGCGGCTTGATAGACGGTCTCGAAATCGTTGGCGCCAACTTCGGGTAACGCGCGGATGTTTTGCTTGAGGTCTGTCAACACGGCATTTGTTACGCGTGTCGGATCGAACTTGACCGTGGGGATGCTATTGGCCGGTTTCTCCGGGCCGACAGGCGGTGTCTTGTGGTCCTTTTTGCCCCATCCAAACATAGATGCCTCGTTAGCTGTGTGACAGCGAAGCTATCACGCCGGGTCAGAAATACGACCGTGACCACGCCGCGCCCGTGCTTCTCAATGAGCACCGGTTCTGCACGCGCCGTGTCGATCAACAGCCCAAAGGCGTTCTTCGCCTCCCGTGCCGACATGGTTTTCATGGGCGAACCTCGTGGCGATCCAATGCGCCATTAACGGCTGAATGGCTCTTTTCGCCAAGCTGTTTCGGATATGGCCGGGAGGGAAGTAGCGGGCAGATTTCGGCGGCAGTAGGGACGGTTCCGCGACGGCAAGGGAAAAGGCTGGCTGGCCGCTGGTCGGATGTCTCTGAGGAGATTGAGATTTTCGGCCTCCCGCTGGACACCCTGTGCTGGCGCTTCCAGCCGAAAGCTCAATGATATCAACGCACCGAGCGCCATCCCCCTAACAAAGGCTTCAGTATTGCTTTTTGTACCTATGAGTGGTACATAGATACATGAGCGGAGCCGCCGGATGATCGTGAGCTTTCGGGACGAGTGGCTGCGTGCGTTCTTCGTCGAAGACGTGCGATCGCGGCACATCCCGTCCGACCTCGAAAGCCGACTCTTTCGCAAGCTCCAGATGATCGACGATGCGACGACCGATCAGGACTTGCGAGTGCCGCCCAGCAATCACTTCGAGAAGCTGCGTGGCAATCTGGCGGGGTTCCACTCGATCCGCGTCAACAGTCAGTGGCGGCTGGTCTTCCGATGGGACGGTAGTCGCGGCGAGGCGGAAGGCGTCTATCTCGACGACCACAGCTACAGATGAGGCGAACCATGCTGACGACGAAGCGTAAGCCGGCCACGGTCGGCGAAATCCTGGTTGAGGAGTTCATGCAGCCGATGGGGTTGACCCAAGCCGCGCTGGCGGAGGCGATGGGCGTTCAGCGCAAGCACGTCAACGAACTGTGCAACGACCGCCGGACCGTGACTGCGGCGACCGCGCTGATCCTCGCACGCGTGTTTGGCAACAGTCCGGACTTCTGGCTGAACGTGCAGCGGCGCAGCGATCTGTGGGAGGCGATGAACAGCCCCCGCGAGCGCGAGCGGATCGAACGTGCGACGCCTCTCGGTACTGCGGCGTGATGTTGATCACCGGGAAGGGGAAGGATGCTCTGGCGTAGAAATCGGCCGTTCCGGTCCCGGAGGCTTCGCGCGATCCTGGCGCAATGTCTCGACCACGCGCCAGCTTGGGCTTGCTGCCTGACGATCTTTACATCGAGCCGGAACCCTGGCCGCGCATCGGGCGCCCGCCCAAGCACGATGTTGAAGCATGGACCGTCACGGACGATTGGCCCGACCCTGTGCCGATTACCGATGCCGAGCTCGACGTGTTCGAGGCGTGGTTCGGCGATTTATTTGATGAATTGTTCGGGCCGTGCCGATGATCTGAGAGGACAATCGCGATGACCGTGCCGTTACGCGCCGCCCTCTACCTGCGCGTCTCGACGGCGCGGCAGGCCGAGCATGATGTCTCCATTCCCGACCAGAAGCGGCAAGGCGAAGCCTATTGCGTCACGCGCGGCTACCAGCTTGTCGAGACGTATGTCGAGCCAGGCGCTTCCGCCACGAACGATCGCCGGCCCGAGTTTCAGCGCATGATCGAGGCGGGCACCAGCAAGCCCACGCCTTTCGATATCGTCATCGTCCACAGCTTCTCGCGGTTCTTCCGCGATCACTTCGAGCTTGAGTTCTACGTCCGCAGGCTCGCGAAGAACGGCGTCCGGCTTGTCTCCATCACCCAGGAGATGGGCGACGATCCCATGCACGTCATGATGCGGCAGATCATGGCGCTGTTTGACGAGTATCAGTCGAAGGAGAACGCCAAGCACGTTCTCCGCGCCTTGAAGGAGAACGCGCGGCAGGGCTTTTGGAACGGCTCCTTGCCACCGATCGGCTACCGCGTCGTCGCGGCCGAGCAGCGCGGGGCAAAGGTCAAGAAGAAGCTGGAAATCGATCCGCTTCACGCCGACACGGTGCGGCTGATCTATCACCTCGCCTTGGAAGGCGACGGCACGAACGGCCCGATGGGCGTCAAGAACATCGCGGCGTACCTGAACGAGCGCCGCATCTTCACCCGCGATGGCGGACGCTGGGGCATCGGCCAAGTCCACCGCATCCTGACGCGGCCGACCTATGTCGGCCGGCACGAGTTCAACAAGCGCGCCAAGAATAAGGCGCTGAAACCTATCAGCGAGATCGTCGCTGTCGAGGTGCCCCCGCTGATCGATCAGGCGACATTCGATGCGGTGCAGGCGCATCTGCGCGCCCGCAATCCCAAGGTCACGCCGGCGCGCGTCGTCAGCGGCCCCACCCTTCTTACCGGCATCTGCTTTTGTGCCGACTGCGGCGGCGCGATGACGCTCAGGACCGGGAAGGGAGGGCGGTATCGCTATTACACCTGTTCGATCAAGGCGCGTCAGGGCGAGACCGGCTGCAAGGGCCGCTCGATCCCTATGGAAAAACTCGACAACCTTGTCGCAGAACACATCGCCGAACGGCTACTCCAGCCGGAGCGGCTCGATGAGGTGCTGGCGTCCGTCCTCGACCGCCGGCAGGAGCGCGCCGAGCGCCGCCGCGAGCACATCGCCGAGCTGAACAAGCGCGCCGCCGAAACGGACCTACGCCTGAAGCGCCTCTATGACGCCATCGAGGCCGGCGTCGCCGATCTCGACGACCCGGCGCTGAAGGAGCGAGTCGCTAGCCTCAAGGCGATCCGCGACCAGGCGCAAGCCGATGCCGATCGCGCGGCGGCAATGCTGCAATCGTCAGCCCAGCAATCCATCACGCCGCAGATGGTCCAGAGGTTCGCCAGGACGGCGCGCGAGCGGATCAGGATCGACGGCGGCGGCTATCGCCGCGACCATCTCCGCGCGCTCGCCCAGCGCGTCGAGGTGGCTGACCGCGAGGTCCGCATCATCGGCTCGAAAAGCAATCTGCTTCGGACACTGACCGCCGCGGCCGGCGTAAAGCCGGCTACGCCAGGCGTTCGCAGTTCTGTTCTGACGTGGCGGAAGGGGTGGGATTCGAACCCACGAGAGAGCTTTCGCCCTCTGCCGGTTTTCAAGACCGGTGCCTTAAACCGCTCGGCCACCCTTCCATCACGCCCAGAGCTTAATCGGCCTTCTGCTACGATTCTGTTGCCTGTTCAGGCCGCTACCGGCGGGCTCTCTCGCATCGGTCGAGCTTGCCCGCGCCCGCAAGGCGCCTGGCGCGCCGGCGCCTAAGCCTCAGAAATGCCTCGGATTTGCCAAACTCCATACGCCTACTAGCAGCTCTTTTACCATGCCCTCGGCCCGGCGGTTCCGGTAACGAAGTGGTACGGTATTTTGGGCTATGAGGCGCGCCGCAACTCCTTCCAGCGCTTCATGAGCGGGGACATAGTGCGGATGGGTCGATCGGGGGGATACGCCGGCCGCGTGGTGAGCGTTCTGGCGCTTGGGGCAGGAGCTTTGGCGCTGGCCAATTGCTCGGGCGGGCCTGGGCACCTCGATCCGCGCTACGGGGTCGCCGCCAGCACCCGCGTCGTCGAGCCGGGTGAGCCGATCCCGAAGGGCGGCGGCGTTTACCGGGTCGGCAAGCCCTATGTGGTCGCCGGCCGCACCTACGTGCCCGAAGCCAACCCGCATTACAGCGCCGTCGGCATGGCCTCGTGGTACGGCGATGAATTCCACGGCCGCTATACCTCGAACGGCGAGATCTTCGACGAGAACGCCATCACCGCCGCGCATCCGACCCTGCCGCTGCCGTGCTATGCGCGGGTCACCAATCTGCAAAACCACAAATCGATCGTCGTGCGCGTCAATGATCGCGGGCCTTTTGTCGGCGACCGCATCATCGATCTGTCGATCAAGTCCGCCAAGCTGCTCGGCTTCTACGGTCACGGCCTGGCCAAAGTGAAGGTCGAATATGTCGGCGCCGCGCCGCTTGCCGGCTCCGACGACAGGATGCTGCTGTCGACGCTGCGCCAGGGCGCGCCGGCTGCGGCGCCGGTCATGATCGCATCCAACAAGACCTCCGCGCCCTCCTATACCGACGCGCGATCGCTACGCGATTTCCCGCCGCCACCGGAACGGCCGTACCGGCTGGGCGAGGGCGACCTGCGCGGAGCCGAGGTGGCCGCCGACCGTCGCTCCAGGGTTCCCGCTGCGGCGGACCGCGCGCCCGACGAGCCGGCCGAAGCCTCGACCGTTTCGGCCTATGCGCCGACTCGCTATGATGGCCGCGCGGTAGGCTTTATCAGCGGCCGCGGCCTTTACTGAGCCGCTTTTTCCCGCCACACAGCCGCACCTGCACTTCCGAGCGCGCCCGCGCTCGCAAACGATCGTATGGCGATGACGTTGCGCAGCTCATGTCTGGCGTTTGTTCTGCTCAGCACGGCGGCTGCATTGGCGGCCCTGTTTGCACCGGCGCTCGGCGCCGCGCCGGAGAAGAAGGAAGGTCCGCAGATCGGCGCACCGCACGCGATGCTGATCGAGGCGACGAGCGGCAGCGTCCTCTACGAGCGCGACGCCGACACGCTCATCTACCCGGCGAGCCTCGGCAAGCTGATGACCGCCGAATACGTGTTCCACCTGCTCGAGGAGCGGCAGATCAACATCGCCGACGAATATTTCGTCAGCGAGAACGCCTGGCGCAAAGGCGGTGCGCCTTCGCACACCTCGACCATGTTCGCCAAGCTCGGTAGCAAAGTGAGCGTCGACGACCTGCTGCACGGCATGATCATCCAATCGGCCAACGACGCCTGCATCGTGCTGGCGGAGGCGATCGCCGGCAACGAGGCGGAATTCGGCAAGAGGCTGACCGAGCGCGCGCGCCAGATCGGGCTGAGCAAATCGACCTTCACCAATTCCAACGGCCTACCCGATCCGGACGAGCAGGTGACCTCGCGGGAGCTGGCCAAGCTCGCGCGCCACATCATCCTCACTTACCCCGACTTCTATAAGCTGTTCGGCGAAAAGGAATTCACTTGGAACAACATCCGCCAGCAGAACCGCAATCCTTTGCTCGGGTTGGTCAACGGCGCCGATGGTCTGAAAACCGGCTTCACCAAAGAGGCCGGCTACGGCCTGGTCGGCTCGGCGGTGCAGGACGGCGTGCGGCTGATCGTCGTGATCAACGGCGCCAAGACCGCCAAGGATCGCGCCGACGACGCCAAGAAATTGCTGGAATGGGGGTTCCACAATTTCGAGGCGCGCATTCTCTTCGCCGAGGGCCAGCGCATTGGCAGCGCCAAGGTCTATGGCGGCGCCAACGGCCACGTGCCGCTCGAGGCCGCCGGCCCGGTCGTGGTGATGGTGCCGAAGAACGGCGGCGACCGCCTGATCGCGCGCGTCGTCTATAACGGACCGGTGCCGGCGCCGATCAAGGTCGGCCAGCCGATCGGCAATGTGAAGGTCTGGCGCAATGACAGCGTGGTGCTGGAAATGCCGTTGCACGCCGCCGAGCCGGTCGCCCAGGGCACCTTGTCGCAGCGCGCCTTCGATGCGGTGACAGAGTTGATCATCGCCCTGTTCCGGGCCGGCGCTCAGAAGCTATGATCGTTTCATGCGCGGGCGTTTCATCACTTTCGAGGGCGGCGAGGGCAGCGGCAAGTCCACCCACGCCCGGTTGCTGGCAGATCATCTCGCCGAGCTCGGCATCGAGGTGGTGCGCACGCGCGAGCCGGGCGGGTCGCCCGGCGCCGAGGCGATCCGTCACATATTGCTGTCCGGTATCGCCAAGCCGCTCGGCGCCGAGGCGGAGGCGATGCTGTTTGCCGCGGCACGCGACGACCACGTGCGCAGCGTCATCCACCCCTCGCTCGAATCCGGCAAATGGGTGGTGTGCGACCGTTTCATCGATTCAACGCGCGTCTATCAAGGCATCGTCGGTCAGGTTGACGGCAAGCTCATCCGCAAGCTCGAGCGCGTGACCGTCGGCGACACCATGCCCGATTTGACCTTTGTTCTTGACGTGCCGGCGAGCGTCGGCCTCGCGCGCGCCCAGCAGCGGCGCGGCGGCGGCAGCGCCGATCGCTATGAGTCCGAGCAGCTCGAGTTCCACGAACAACTGCGCCGGGCCTATCGTGCGATCGCCGCCGAGGAGCCGCGCCGCATCGTGATCATCGACGGCCGACCGCCGCGCGCGGTGGTGGCGAGCCGCATTTGGGAGACCGTCGAGGAACGACTCTTGGCAAGGTCGCGGGCCGTCGAAGGTGCCGCGCCGTGAGTGAAACCGAAGCCAAGCTTCCGCGCGAGACCATCGCCCTTTATGGCCATGGCTTAGCCGAGCAGACGCTGCTTGCCGCCTACCAGAGCGGGCGCCTGCCGCATGCTTGGCTGATCGGCGGCGAGCCCGGTATCGGCAAGGCGACCTTGGCCTATCGCTTCGCGCGCTTTGTCCTGGCGCATCCCGATCCCAGCACGCCCGCGGTGCAACGGGCAACGTCACTGGCACTCGATCCGGCGCATCCGGTTGCGCGTCGCATCGCCGCGCAGGCCGAGCCTGGTTTGCGGACGCTCGAGCGGATCGTTAATCCCGACACCAACAAGCTCTATACGGTTATCCGCGTGGAGGAGCTCCGCGAGGTCCTTGCTTATTTCAGCTTGACCGGAGAGCCTGGAACGTGGCGCATCGCCATCGTCGATACGGTTGACGATCTCAACGCCTCCAGCGCCAATGCGTTGCTCAAGGTGCTGGAGGAACCGCCCGCGCGCGCCCTGCTGCTCTTGGTCAGCAACGCGCCGGGACGCGAGTTGCCGACCATCCGCTCGCGCTGCCGGCGCCTGTTGCTACGGCCATTGTCCGACAGCGAGGTCGCCCGCGCGCTCGCCGACGCGACCGGCCGCGACGCCGATGACGCCGAGGTCAGGCAGGTCGCCTCGGCGGGTTTCGGCAGCGTCGCCCGCGCCTTGGCCTGGCTCGACGAAGACGCACGTGCGCTGCGCCAGCACGTGCTTGACGTTTTGGCGCAACTCCCCGATCCCGATCCGCGCGCCTTGCACGCGCTCGGCGAGGCTTTGGGGGGCACCGATCCACAAACCTTGGCTGCCTTCATGGCTTTGGTGAACGACTGGCTGTCAAAGCGGCGCGCCTCCGGGGCGCTGCCCCAACAGGCGCGCGTCGCAGAGATCTGGGAACGGGTGAACCAATTGGGGCGGGACGTCGACGTCTACAATCTCGAACGCAAGCCGCTGGTGTTTTCGGTGTTCGGCGCGCTGGCGGAGGCGGCGCGCGGTTAGCTATTTCGCGACGCGCAGCCGCGCCGGCCCGTGCTTCGTCTTGCCTGCGCGCGCACGCGACTTGAGCCGATTCCAGAGTGCGGCGGGCAGTTCCATGAGCGCCGGCAACGGATCGTCGAGCGCGAAGGTCGCAAGCGTGAGCGGTTGCCGGAAACCGGTGAGGTAGTCGTGCAGCGTCAGCGTGCCGGCGCGCCACTCCCGATAGGCCGCTTTGAGATCGGCGCGTTCATGCATCCAGGCGACGCCGGGGCGCGCGCGGGCGGGCGGGATGACCTCGCCGCGCGCCTGTTGAAAGGCGAGATATGGAAAGTCGATGCCGGCGAGCGATCCGAGCCCGCACCAAGTCCAGAAGCGCCCATTGACGTCGAGCAACTTGAAGCGTCGCTCGCGCGCATCGTATTTGAATTCAAGCTCTCCTATGCCGGTGTAGTTGAGCGAGCGCATGAAGCGGCAGGCGAGTTCTTCGACCTCGCTTTGAACGATCGTCTCGACGAAGGTGCTGGAGCGGCCAAAATCGATCGGATATTGCCGGGTGCGACGGGCGGTGAGTGTCGCGATCGGCTCGCCGTGCCGCCACAGACCAGCGTGGGAGAACTGCGCATGACCGCTACCCGGAATCCACTCCTGCACCATGACGGCTTCATTGCCGATGAAGGCCGCCGCGCGCCGGTAGAGCGCGAGTAGCGCCTCACGATCGTCCGCCTTCCAGGCCTTGGCGAGCGTGAAGGCATCGACGCCGTTGCGGAAGGCCGGCTTGAGGATCACCGGGAAGCGGCAATCCAGGCGGTCAAGTTCGTCGAGACCATTGACCTCGAAACTCAGCGGCACGTCGATGCCGAGTGAGCGGGCCCGCTGCTGGCTGAGGCGCTTGTCGTAAGCCCATTGCGCGGTATCCCAGGCGGCCGGCAGAACGTGAAAAATCGAGGCGAGCCGCGCCCGGTTCTGCGCGATCACGCGCATATCCCGATCGCCGGTCGCCATCAGCACCCAGCCGGCGAGGTCGTATCGTTCGCCGAGTTGGAGGAGGGCAGCGACACCCTCTTCGTCAGAGTCGGGCCAGTGGAAGCTGCGCTCGACATAGCGCGAGAATTTCGGCAGCGGATGGTTGGCCAGCAGCCACACCGGAATGCCGCGTCGCCCCAGGCTGCGGGCGACGGCGATGCTCACATGGGCACCGCCAACGATGAGCGCGCCGGGTGGGTGTCGCGCCATGTCAGTCGCGCCCGGCTCCCAGCGTGACTGGCCCCTGCATTGCAAAGGCGGCGATCGGCTCGGACTGCATGCGACGGCCGCGCGCGGCGGCGCGGGCGACGCGCCGGGCGGCAAATCCGGCGCCGGCGATGAAGCGCACCAGCGGACCGAAGCTCGCGACCGCCGCGGCGCCGACAAAATACAGGCCGGGGACGGTGGATTCAAACGCGCCGGACAGGCGCGGCAAACCGCCGTGGCGGGCGATGCGTGCGCGCAAGGGCGGCGCGAGCATCGTCATTTTGTCGACTTCGGTGCGGTAACCGGTCGCCAGGATGACATGATCGAAACGCCGCGTGCCACTCTCGAGTCGGAGCGCGACGCCGTCGCCTTCGCGCGCGGCGCCGCGGATGCGCTGGCCGCCATGCACCGGCACGTATTTCAGTCGGTCGCGCAGCCAAGTGATCGCAGTCGCGCGCAGCGAAATCTCGTTCAAGGCGTCGCGCTTGCTCTCCGGCATCAGATGGATCACGCCCGGTAACTCGTTCAGCCAGCTATAGGGGAAGGGGCCGACCTGCGAGGGCGGGATGAGCTTGTTGCCGAGCAGGGAACGAATGCCGCGGCGGAGCGAGCTGCGCTGCTCGGGATCGGCGTTCCAGACCAAGCTGCCACGCGCGATGATCTCGACTTCAGCGCCGGCTTCGTGCACCAGCGCTGCAGATTCACAGGCGCTCTGGCCGCGGCCGATGACCGCGACATGCTTGCCGCGATAGCATTCGGAATCGATGTGTTCGCTGGAATGAATGACCAATGGCCGCGGCAGACCGTCGAATTCGGCCGGGCGGTATTCGTGGCCGTGCAGGCCGGCCGCCACCACCACGCGCTGTGCCAGCACAGCCTCGCCGTCCGCCAGTACAAGACGGAAACCGTCGTCGCGCGGCTCGACGCGCACGACCTTGCGTGTATCGACGTCGGGCGCCACGCGCTGCTGAAACCACAGTCCGTAATCGACGAACTGCTCGAGCGGGAGCAGCTTCGGCACATCGAGGCCGACCTCGCGGAAATGTTCGTCGAGCGTCAAGCGGCCCTGCGGATGCGCGATGTGAGTCGCAATCCACGGCGAACGCAGTTTCATGCCGTTCGGCATGTGGCCACGCCAGAACGACATTGGTTCGCCGAAGACGCGCACCTCAGCGCCGGCGGCGCGCGCATGTGCGGCGGTGGCAAGGCCGTAAGGGCCGGCACCGATAATGGCGAGTTCGCAAGCGTGTTGAGTCCGGATCGGATCGACCGCGATGTTCATGGCAAGAACTCTCCGGGAAAAGCCGCACTCTGGCCGACCTTTATTAGCAGTCTACGAAGAGGCTCGAATAAATCGTCTGCTATTAAGCCTAATGTTTGCAGCGTGATGTTGCGTATCGTCGCCCTGCAGCCGGCACAGTTAACGCGTTCGCTTACGCGAAGCTTTCGAGAATCTCTGTCACGCGTGCCGGCTCGTCGAGCATCACGTGGTGGCCGCAGGCAAGCGTATGTGCGGTCCAGGTCGGGTCTTTGCTGACGCGCTCATAGAACGGCTTGAATGGACTTTCGCGCGGCAAGACCGTGCCGTGCACATAAACGCGTTTTACGATTTTTTTATGCGCACCGATGAGCGAAATCTTCTCGGTGAAGCAGGCGAGCGGATGCGGACTCGCCAGGCGGTCGACGCGCTCCGCGTCCTCGGCATTAACGTTGAAGAAAGCCGCAGGGGGTGCCGGAACGGCGAGGCCGCCATGCGCCCCGGCGGCGGCAAGGAATCTTTGCGAGTTCGCCGGAACATTGATGTCGAAGAGCGACTGGCCGTCCTCGGGCAGGAACGCGTCGAGATAGGCAAGCGCCGCAATTCGCTCCGGCGCGCGGTCGGCGACGCCGGTGATCACCATGCCGCCGTAGGAATGGCCGGCGAGCACCACGCCGTGCAATTGCTCGTAGTGGAGGACGGCGAGAATGTCTTCGATATGGAGGCTGAGATTGACGAAGCCGGAAAGGAGATGCGTGCGTTCACCCTGGCCGGTCAGCGTCGGTGTAAACACAATGTGGCCGTGCGCGCGCAGGCGCGCCGCCACCTTGTAATAGCACCAGCCGCCCGACCAGGCGCCATGCACGAGCACGAAAATGCCGGATTTATTCGCCATACCGTCATGTCCTTGACGTCAAATGATCGGAAGCTAACAGCTTTCGACCGTCGCGTGGTTGTATCAGTGTCCGCGCTGCATTACGGTTTCCCGCCATCGAACCGCCGCGTGTTCCAAGCTGCGCGGCCAGAACCAACAGGGGGCGCCCATGAAGCTCAAACTATTCGTCGCCATCGCCGTCGTCGCCGCGCTCACCGCGTCGGCCGAGGCGCAAAAGAAGCCGACCAAGGCCGACGTCGACAAGGTCGTCAAACTGATCAGCGCCGACAAGGCCAAGGTCAAGATTTATTGCGACATGGCCAAGCTCGGCGACCAGGCGCAGGAGGCCGAGCAGAAGAAGGACACCAAGAAGTCCGATGAGATCGCCCAGAAAATGGACGAGATGAGTAAGCAACTCGGTCCCGAATATGTCGCGGTGATGGATGGGATGCAGAATCTCAACGACAAGGAAGCCGACGCGATCAGCGCTGCGTGGGAGCCGCTCGACAAGCTGTGCGGGCAGTAACGAACGAAGAGCCTGCCGCCAATGCGCGCGAGCGGAAATATTGGAATAGCGTAGCCACGCGCGGCTGGTCGGAGCGGCACGAGGCGATCGACCGGTTGTTTGTGGGCGTGACGCAGCTTGCGCTCGATGCCGCGGACGTGCGTCCCGGAGAGGACGTCCTCGATATCGGCTGTGGTAGCGGCACGACGGTCTTGGCGCTAGCCGCGCGCGTCGGCGGCGATGGTTCGGTGCTCGGCGCCGACATCGCGGAAGCTTCCGTTGCGAAGGCGCGCGAACGCATCGCCGCTGCCGGCCTGGCGCAGGGAAGCGCCATGGTCGCCGACGTCGCAACCCATCACTTTCCACCGCACAGTTTCGATTTGGCGTTTTCGCGTTTCGGCGTGATGTTCTTTTCCGATCCGGCGGCGGCCTTTGCCAAACTGCGCCACGCCATGAAGCCGAGCGGGCGTCTGGCGTTTGCGGTGTTCCGCACGCCGCAGGAAAATTCCTGGGCGATGCTGCCGCTCGCCGCGGTGCGCGACCTCGTTGAGTTGCCGCCACCCGCCGGCCCCGAGGAGCCCGGCGAGTTCTCCTGGGCCAACGCCGAGCGCGTGCGGCGCATTCTCGGCGCCGCCGGCTACCGGGATATTTCGCTCACCCCGCACGCGTTGGCGATGCCCCTCGGTGCGCTGGGCGGTGCGGCGGATGTTGCGGACTTCGCCATGCATGTCGGGCCAGTGGTGCGCGCCACTTTGCAGGCGGCGGACGAGCTGCGCGCGGCGGTGCGGGCGAGGCTGCAGGAATTCTACCAGCAGCATGACGGCCCGCAGGGCATCGCGCTGCCCGGCGCCATCTGGATCGTCACGGCGCGAGTCTGAGAAATCCGGTCTTGCATAAGGCGCCGATGCCCGGCACAAGGCCGGGCACGACGATCCAGGACGTTTGACGATCCGCGAAATGCCAGCCAAGACCCCGTTCTACATCACCACCGCGATCTCCTATCCGAACGGGCCGCCGCATATCGGGCACGCCTACGAGGCGATCGCCACCGACGCGATCGCCCGCTTCATGCGGCTCGACGGTTACGACGTCTATTTCCTCACCGGCACCGACGAGCACGGGCAGAAGATCCAGCAGACCGCGGCGCGCGAGGGCTTGACGCCGCGCCAGTTGCTCGACCGCAACGTGCCGCGCTTCGAGGCCATGGCGAAGCGGCTCAACCTGTCGAACGACGATTTCATCCATACGACGGAAGAACGCCACCATCGCTCGTCGGAGGAAATCTGGCGCCGCATGGAGAAGAACGGCGACATCTATCTCGGCAAATATGCCGGCTGGTATTCGGTGCGCGACGAGGCCTATTACGCCGAGGACGAAACGCAGCTCAACGAGCAGAAGCAACGCGTCGCCACCAAAACCGGCACGCCGGTCGAATGGGTGGAGGAGGAGAGCTATTTCTTCCGCCTCTCGGCCTACCAGGACAAATTGCTCAAGCTCTACGAACGGCCGAATTACGTGCTGCCCAAGGAACGGCTCAACGAGGTGGCGAGCTTCGTGCGCGGCGGCCTGCAGGATCTGTCGATCTCGCGCACGACCTTCGACTGGGGCGTGCGCGTGCCGGGCTCCGACGGCCATGTGATGTATGTGTGGGTGGACGCGCTCACCAATTACATCACCGGCGTCGGTTTCCCAGATGACAACAGCGCCAAGTTCAAGCGCTACTGGCCGGCGGCGTTGCACGTCATCGGCAAGGACATTGTCCGCTTCCACGCCGTTTATTGGCCGGCCTTTTTGCTGTCGGCCGGCATCGAGGTGCCGCAACGCATCTTCAGCCACGGCTTCCTCTTCAACCGCGGGGAGAAGATGTCGAAGTCGGTCGGCAATGTCATCGACCCGTTTGCGCTCGCCGACGCCTATGGCGTCGACCAGTTGCGCTATTTCTTTTTGCGCGAGGTGCCGTTCGGGCAGGACGGCAATTACAGCCACGAGGCGATCGTCAACCGCATCAATGCCGACCTCGCCAACGATCTCGGCAATCTGGCGCAGCGTTCGCTGACGATGATCGGCAAGGCTTTTGGCGGCACGCTGCCGGAGCCGGGCGAGTTCACTGCTGCCGACAAGACCATCCTGGCTGCCGCCGATGCGCTGATCGTCACCGCCCGTGAGCAGATGAAGACGCAACAGCTGCATCAAGTGCTCAACACGGTGTGGGCTGTGGTCGCCGATGCCAACCGTTATTTCGCCGCGGAAGAACCCTGGGCCAAGGCGAAGACCAATCCCGAACGACAGGGCACCATCCTTTATGTCACTGCCGAGGTGTTGCGGCAGGTGGCGATCCTAACGCAGCCGTTCATGCCGACCGCGGCAGCAAGCCTGCTCGCTTTGTTGGCGGTTCTTCCCGAACAGCGCTCGTTTGCCGAGCTTGGCGCCGGGCGCCGTATCAAGGCCGGCGCGCAATTGCCGGCGCCGAAGCCGATCTTTCCCCGTTATGTCGAGGCCGAGGAGAAGGCCTGAACGATGCTGGTCGACAGCCACTGCCATCTCGATTTTCCGGATTTCGCCAGCGAGCTCGACGACGTGGTGGCGCGCGCCCGCGCGGCCGATGTCCGGCGCATCGTCACCATCTCGACCCGGGTGAAGATGCACGGGCAAGTCCTCGCCATCGCTGAGAAATTTCCCGATGTTTTCTGTTCGCTCGGCACCCATCCGCACAATGCGCAAGAAGAAACAGATGTCACCGCGGCGATGCTCATCGAACGCGCCCAGCATCCGAAAATCGTGGCCTTCGGCGAGGCCGGCCTCGACTATCACTACGACAAGAGCCCACGCGACGTGCAGGCAAGGAGCTTCCGCGAACACATTGCCGCGGCACGCGCCACGCGTCTGCCGTTGGTCATCCATTCGCGCGACTGCGACGCCGACATGGCGCGCATTCTCGAAGAAGAGATGGAGCAGGGGGCCTTCCCGGCGGTGCTGCACTGCTTCACCGGCGGGCGCGATCTGGCGATGAGGGCGCTCCGGCTCGGCCTCTACATTTCCTTCACCGGCATTCTCACCTTCAAGAATTCCGCCGCCCTACGCGAGCTCGCCGCCGCACTGCCGCTCGAGCGCATGCTGGTCGAGACCGATGCGCCCTATCTCGCGCCCATGCCATATCGCGGGAAACGCAACGAGCCGGCCTATGTGGTGGAAACCGCCACGGTGCTGGCCGAGGCTTGCGGCGTGTCGGCGGAGGCGATCGCGCGGCAGACGACCGAGAACTTCTTCCGGCTGTTCGCCAAGGTACCGCGGGCGCTCAAGGACGCGGCATGAGCTTAACTTTCACCATTCTCGGCTGCGGCTCGTCGATGGGCGTGCCGCGCGTCGCGCTCGGCTGGGGCGATTGCGATCCTGCCAACCCGAAGAACCGCCGGCGACGCTGCTCATTGTTGGTTGAACGCGCGCAGGGGCAAGGCAAGGTTACGCGCGTTCTGGTCGACTGCTCGCCCGATCTGCGCCAGCAGCTGCTCGACAACGACGTCGACTGGGTCGATGGTGTGCTCATCACCCACGAGCACGCCGACCACACGCACGGCATCGACGATTTGCGGCCGCTGTTCATCAAAAAACGGCGGCGGGTCGACGTCTTCATGGACGAGCCGACCTCGCGCGCGCTGCACGCCCGCTTCGGCTACTGCTTCATGACCCCGCCTGGCAGCGAATATCCGCCGATCCTGACCGAGCACCGTATCGCGCCCGGCCGCGCGCTCACCATTGACGGGCAGGGCGGCCCGGTCGAGGTCGTCCCCGTGCTGCAGGAGCATGGCGACATTCCCTCGCTCGGCTTCCGCTTTGGCAAGCTCGCCTATTCCTGCGACATCAAGAGCCTGCCCGAGGAAAGCATCGCCGCCCTATCCGGCCTCGATGTCTGGATCGTCGATGCTTTGCGCAAGGCGCCGCATCCGAGCCACATGAACCTCGACGAGGCGCTCGCCTGGATCGGTAAGATCGCGCCCAGGCGGGCGATCCTGACCAATCTGCACAGCGATCTCGATTACGAGGCTTTACGGGCGATTTTGCCGCCCAATGTCGAGCCGGCATTCGATGGCATGCGGATCGGCTAATCAGCGCACTTATCAACATTTCTAATAAAGTAGATATTTCAATTCGCTCGCTCTGAGAGCTAAGGTCCAACGATAAGGCATATAGAGATATTCCATAATATGACTTATGCGAATCTGCGGTTGCGGGTTCGACGCAATCGCGCTTCGCCATACGTGACGCCGTCTCCCATTCCACCGTTAGCCCGTGAAGCCATCCCGCGACATCGCCCGCCTCATTGAGATCATGGCGGCCCTGCGTACGCCTGGCTCGGGCTGCCCCTGGGATCTCGAGCAGGACTTTTCGACCATCGCGCCCTATACGATCGAGGAGGCCTACGAAGTCGCTGACGCGATCGCACGCGGCGACATCGCGCATCTGAAGGACGAGCTCGGCGATCTGCTGCTGCAGGTCGTCTTCCATGCCCGCATGGCCGAAGAAGAAGGCGCCTTCGATTTTGGCGACGTAGTCGCAGGCATCACGGAGAAGCTGATCCGCCGCCATCCGCATGTGTTTGCCGACGAACAGGGACAGACCGCCGAGGCGGTGAAAGGCCTGTGGGAGCGCATCAAGGCCGAGGAGAAGGCCGCGCGCGGCGAGGTTCCCGGCGGCGCGCTCGCCGGGGTGCCACTCGCCCTGCCCGCGTTAACCCGCGCGCTGAAGCTGCAGGAGAAGGCGGGCCGGGTCGGGTTTGACTGGAACGATGCACGCGCGGTGCTGGCCAAGATCCGTGAGGAAGCCGACGAGATCGAGGCCGAGCTCGACGCGCGGGCAACGAGCGAAGCGGCCGCCGAAGTTGGCGATCTGTTGTTCGCGGTGGTTAATCTTGCCCGTCACCTGCGCGCCGACCCGGAAGGCCTGCTGCGGGCCACCAACCTGAAATTCGAGCGTCGCTTTGCCGCCATTGAGCGCGCGCTCGCCGCGCGCGGCAAGACGCCGAAGGAGGCAAGCTTGGCCGAGATGGAAACGCTCTGGGATGCGGCCAAGGCTGCGGAGAAATCCTGAAGCGTTTGTCGTGACCGGCCCTGTCCGGGCCATCTCGGTTGGTCGGGCGCAGCCTTCGCCTCCCCCGAGCAAGGACACTGGGACAAGCCCGGTGACGACGGGTGTCAGCCGCCGAATTTCGCCCGCACTTGCGCTGCCTCCTCGGCATCCGCGCGCACGGTGACGGCGAGCCGCCCGTCCTCGGCCATGTCCTTCGCCAACACCTCGGCATGGCGGTAGAGCCAGCTCAGGCCGGCGCCATCGGCCGGGTCAAGCGACAGGCGCAATGTCTGTCGGCTTTGCGCCAGACGCGCCTCGATCGCCTCGGTGAGCCGGTCGAGTCCCTCGCCGGTGACCGCGGATACCAGGATTGGCCCCCCTCGCCGCTGCGCCAGATTCGCGAGCCGCGGTTTGGCGTCCGCGTCGAGTCGATCGATCTTGTTCCAGACTTCGATCAGCCGATGGTCATCGGGCGCGATGCCAAGCTCGCCCAGCACTTTCGCGACGTCCTGCGATTGTGCCTCAGCTTCTTCGTGCGACATGTCGCGCACGTGCAGGATCACATCGGCTTCGATCACCTCCTCGAGCGTGGCGCGGAAGGCCGCAACCAGCATGGTCGGCAGGTCAGAGATGAAGCCGACCGTGTCGGACAGGATGACGCGCATCCCGTGCGGCAAGTCGACCGCGCGCAGCGTCGGATCGAGCGTGGCGAACAGCATGTCGGCCGAGAGCACGCTCGCCGCGGTCATGCGATTAAACAGCGTCGACTTGCCGGCGTTGGTGTAGCCGACCAGCGCCACGATGGGATAGGGCACGCGCTTGCGTGCGTCGCGGTGCAGCTTGCGCGTGCGCTTGACCCTGTCGAGCTCGGCCTCGATGCGCGCGATACGCTCCTCGATCACGCGCCGGTCGGCCTCCAATTGGGTTTCGCCCGGCCCGCCGAGGAAGCCGAAGCCGCCGCGCTGGCGCTCGAGATGCGTCCATGAGCGCACGAGGCGGCTCTTCTGATAAGTGAGATGCGCGAGCTCGACTTGCAGCGCCCCTTCGCGCGTATGCGCGCGGCGGCCGAAAATCTCCAGGATCAGCCCGGTGCGATCGAGCACCTTGGCGTGCCAGGCTTTCTCCAGGTTGCGCTGCTGCACCGGCGATATCGGGCTGTCCACCACCACGAGGGAGGCATCGTGGGTCTTCACCAAGCCAGCGATCTCGTCGACCTTGCCCTTGCCGATATAGGTCGCGGGACGAATGCCGGAGAGCGTCACCAGCCCCTGCTCTACCACAGTGAGATCGATGGCGCGCGCCAGACCCGCGGCTTCCTCAAGCCGCGCTTGCGGCGTGCGCATCTGCAATTGCGCGCGCGCCGTTGCGCGCAACGTCTTCAGCCATGGCTCGATGACGATCGCGCGTCCGCTTTCGCCGCCCGTCGCCGGGCTTAACGCCGGCGCGCCCCGCTGCCGCTGCCGTGGTTCCAATCAGCTCTTGTCCCCGGCGGACGGCTCGTCGGCGCCCTCGAATAACGTGATCGGATGTCCCGGCATGATCGTCGAGATTGCATGCTTGTAGACGAGCTGGGAGTGTCCGTCGCGCCGCAACAGCACGCAGAAATTATCGAACCAAGTGACCACGCCCTGCAATTTCACGCCGTTCACCAGGAAGATGGTGAGCGGGACTTTGCTTTTGCGGACATGATTGAGAAAGGTGTCTTGCAGATTTTGCGCACGCTCGGCTGCCATGGCCGGTGCTCCATTTTGCCCGCGTCTTCACGCGCGAGACCGTCGTTGCCCCATATCCTCGACATGCGTTCCGCGGCATGCGCCGCCATGCCCCACGCAGAGGGCGGCTTGGGATGTGGAGACCGCTATTAGATGGCACCTCCCTCGCGGGCGCAAGCAAGCTATCCAAGGCGCTGATACTGCTAGCCTTTTTTATGATCTGGAGTTGTGGGCTGTTACGAAAACTCGGCGTGTTCGTGATAGGCGCGCCGCAATGCAGCAACAACCAGACCCGGCGCGCCATTGCCGACGGGACGGCCGTCGATGCGTACAACCGGCAATACGATCTGGCTCGCCGAGGTGATGAAGGCTTCGCGCGCGGCATAGGCCTCCTCGATGGTGAAGGCGCGTTCGGCGAAAGCGAGACCTTGCGCCTGGGCGACCTCGATCACCACCGCGCGGGTGATGCCGGGCAGAATATCATTGCCGAGCGGACGCGTGATCAGGGTGCCGTCGCGCGACACGATCCAGGCATTGGACGAGGCGCCCTCGGTGACGCGCCCCTCCGCGTCGATGAGCCAGGCTTCGCGCGCGCCCTGCTCGCGCGCCGTTTGCTTGGCGAGCACGTTGGGCAAAAGCGCAACCGACTTGATGTCGACGCGGCCCCAACGGATGTCCGCTACCGTGACGACGGCGACGCCTTCTGTTGCCAACTGCTCGAGGCGCGAAAGATCATTGCTACGCGCGAGCACGACCAAGGATGGCTTGGTGGCCTCGGCGGGAAATGGAAAGTCGCGTCGCGCCACCCCGCGGGTGATCTGCACATAGACGACGCCGTCGCGCACGCGATTGCGCCGCACGGTTTCGTGCAGCACGACCGACAGCGCGGCCGCCGACATCGGCCGCGCGATGCGCAGTTCGTTGAGCGAGCGCGCAAGCCGCGCCATGTGGCGGCGCTCGTCGACCAGGCGCCCTCCCCGCACCTCGCAGACCTCGTAAACGCCGTCGGCGAACTGATAGCCGCGGTCTTCGACCGAGACGCGGGCTTCGGCGCCCGGTAGGTAGCGGCCGTTGACATAGACGATGCGCGACATCGAACCGGCGCTAGCCGATGCCGAGCGCTTTGAGCTTGCGATGCAGCGCCGAGCGTTCCATGCCGACGAATTCGGCGGTGCGCGAGATGTTGCCGCCGAAGCGGCTGATTTGGGCCACCAGATATTCGCGCTCGAACACCTCACGCGCCTCGCGCAGCGCGAGCCCCATCAGATGTTCGCCGCCATTACCGTTCGGCATTGTCGGCACCATCGAACCGACATCGGGCGGCAGCATGCCGGCGTCCATGACGGCATCGGGATCGCCGCCGGCGAGGATCATCAGCCGTTCGATGTTATTGCGCAGCTGTCGTACATTGCCCGGCCAGTTGTGCGATTGCAGCACCGCCATGGCGTCCTCACCGATGCGCCGTTTGGGCAGGCCGGTCGCCTGTGAAATCTGATCCATGAAATAATCGACCAGCGCCGGGATATCCTCGCGCCGCTCCGCGAGCGGGGGCACGCGGATCGGCACCACCGACAGCCGATGATAGAGATCCTCGCGAAACTTGCCCTCGGCGATCAACGCCTCCAAGTTGCGCGCGGTCGAGGACATGATGCGCACATCGACGGCGACTTTGCTCGCGCCACCCACGCGCTGGAAGGTCTGGTCGACCAGCACGCGCAGAATCTTGTTCTGCGTCTCGGGCGGCAGATCGGCGATGTCGTCGACAAACAACGTGCCGCCATGCGCCTCTTCCAGCGCGCCCGGCTTGCGGCCCCCTCCGCCGTTGGAACCATCGACGCCGAACAGCTCGATCTCCATGCGCTCGGGCGTGATTGCGGCGGCATTGATGACGACGAACGGCCCACTCGACCGGGCTGACAGTTGGTGAATGGTGCGCGCCGTCAATTCCTTGCCTGCCCCGGAAGGGCCGACGATCAGAATACGGCTGTTGGTCGGTGCCACACGTTCGATGGTCTGGCGCAATTGCGATATCGCCCCCGACTGGCCGATCAGCATGGGCAGCTGCGGCGCCATCTGCTTCAACTGCCGCACCTCGCGCTTGAGGCGCGAGGTCTCGAGCGCCCGCTCGGCCACCAGCACCAGCCGATCGGCCTTGAACGGCTTTTCGATGAAGTCGTAGGCGCCATGCTTGATGGCGGCGACCGCGGTTTCGATATTGCCGTGACCGGAAATCATCACCACCGGCACTTCCGCGTGCTCCTGCTTGACGGCGTCGAGCAGCTGCAGGCCGTCGAGTTTTGAGCCCTGCAGCCAGATGTCGAGGAACACCAGGTTGGGCCGCCGCGTGGCGACGGCTGCGAGCGCCTCGTCGCTATTGCGCGCCGTACGCGTGCTGTAGCCTTCGTCCTGCAGAATGCCGGCCACCAGATCGCGGATATCGGCTTCGTCGTCGACGATCAGAATTTCGGCGCTCATGCGATCACGTGCTCACGCTCGGTTGCAGTTCACTCTCGGACGTCTTGCCGGCGGTGGGGAAGCGGATGCGCACCAGGGCGCCGCGCTGACCGGGGACGCGTTCGCTGGCGTCGCGCAGCTCGATCTGCCCGCCGTGCTCTTCGACGATGCGGCCGACAATGGCGAGGCCGAGACCCGTCCCTTTCTCGCGCGTGGTGACATAGGGTTCGAGCAGCCGGCTGCGCTTCTCCCTGGGTAAGCCGACGCCGTTATCGACGACGTCGATGACGATGTCGTCGCCGTCGCCATAAGCGAAGATCTTGATCGCGCCCTTGCCGAGATCGGCCGGCGGCACCGCGGCGATCGCTTCGGTGGCGTTCTTGATGAGGTTGGTGAGCGCCTGCGAAATCAGCCGGCGGTCGAAACGCGCCGGCATCGGATCCGCGGCGATCTCGGCGTCGATATCGATGTCGGCATGGCCGACCCGCATGAGAAACACGGCCTGACGCACGGTGTCGGCGATGTCGTCGGCTGCCATCACCGGCTTGGGCATACGGGCAAAGCGCGAGAATTCGTCCACCATACGCTTGATGTCATCGACCTGACGCACGATGGTTTCGGTGCACTGCTCGAACACTTCGCGGTCGTCCGCGATCACCTTGCCGTATTTTCTGCGCAGCCGCTCGGCCGAGAGTTGAATGGGCGTGAGCGGGTTCTTGATCTCGTGCGCGATACGGCGCGCGACGTCGGCCCACGCGGACGTGCGCTGAGCGGCGACCAGCTCGGTGATGTCGTCGAGAGTGATGACATAGCCGCGATCGGCTGCCGCCGACGGCTCGCCGGTGACGCGCACCGACAGATTGCGCTCACGGCCTTTGCGGGTGACGGTGATCTGGTCCTGACCGCGACCGCCGGCGCGCGCAGCGGCCATGATCTCGGCGAGCTCCGGCAGGACGTCGGTCAGCGGCTTGCCCAGTGCTTCCGCTTCGCTGCGGCCGATAAGCTTCTCCGCCGAGCGGTTGAGGATGCTGACGCGCCCGTCGCCGTCGACGCCGATGACGCCGGCGCTGGCGCCCGCCAGCACCGCCTCGGTGAATCTGCGGCGGCTGTCGATCACGTCGCGCGCGCGCATGATATCGTCGCGCTGCGTCCGCAATTCGGCCGTCATGCGGTTGAAGGTCTCGCCGAGATTGGCGAGATCGCCCTCCGACTGGCGCACCGGCACGCGTACATAGAGATTGCCGGTGGAGACGAGGTTGGCGGCCCCGATCAAGCGGCGGATCGGCGCCACCAAACGGTTGGCGAAGTTAAGCCCGATCCAAACCGCCGACAGCAGAACGATCAGCGCGATCACGGTGTACATCAAGCCGAAGGCGACTTGTACACCGAGCCGGCGCGCCTCGAGCTGCGCATATTCCTGCGCACTCTCGCGCATCGCCTGCAATTGCGGCACCACGCGCGGATCGAGCAACCGCGTCACATAGAGATAGTAGTCGTCATATTTGTCCACTTTGACGATCGCCGCCACATAATTGGTGTCGGGCAGCAATACGACCTGCGGCTCTTTGATTGAGATGTTGGGAAGCGCCTCACGTGGCGGAATGGCAAAGGTTTGGTTGACCTTCAAATCGGCGTGCCCGACCACCTTGAGATCCTTATCGAGCACGATGGCGGTGGCGAGTCCGCGCACGGACGCCTGGAAGGTCAGGAACTGTCGCAGTTTTTCCTTGTCGTCCTTGAAGACCGGTTCGGCGCGCGCCATGTCGAAGGCCATGACCATGATGTCGGAGCGCACGATCTGCGCGGATTCGCGCAAATAGGCGTCGCCAACGATCAACGAGTTCTCGATCGCCGCGCGCGTGCGGGTTGAGAACAGCCGGTCAAGACCGCGGTCGAGCGTGACGCTGGCGACGATGGCGACCAGGATGGCGGGCGCCGCGGCAATGATCGAGAACAGACCGACGATGCGCACGTGCAGCCTGGCGCCCGCGCGGCCGTTGCGGCGGGCCTGCACGACCTGCCAGACCTCGCGCACAATGACCCCGAGCAGCAGCACCACCGTTGCCGCGTTCACCAGGAGCAACGTGACCACGACATTGTGCGTCGGCAGGAGCGGCGTGAGATCGGCAAGAACGATGAAGGTGGCGAAAGCCGACAGCAGCGCCAGCGCCACAGCGATGGGACCGAGGACGCGCGCCTCCCCGCGTTTGGCGGGTGGCGCGATCAATGCGCTTTCGGCGGCGGCTTGCTCGACGGTCATAAAGCCCGGCTGGCTGTATGAGGGGTTTAAGCCCGAAAGGATTCGGCCGGTCAGCCGTCAAGGCTCCGGCACTGAGGCTTTTATACAACAATGTTGCGAAAATGCGACTAATCCGGGGCGCGGACAGGCCACTAAAGGGCGATCAATCTCAATTGCCGCTGCGATAGACCTGGATGTCGAGGTCGCGGATTTTCTTACGCAGAGTGTTGCGGTTGACGCCGAGCAGATCGGCGGCGCGGATCTGGTTGCCGCGGGTGGCCGCGAGCGCAGCGTTCAGCAACGGGTATTCAATCTCGCGTAGAATGCGATGATAGAGGCCGGCAGGCGGCATGCCATTTTCGAAACCGGCGAAATAAGTCGCCAGATGGCGTTCGACCGCGGCGCTCAGACTCTCCTCGGCACGGGGCTCCTCGCTGCCGACCGGCAGCGCCGGCTGCGCCAGCTCCGCCTCGATGACGGCAACGGCGATGGTTTCCTGCGGATAGAGCGCCGCCAGGCGCCGTGCCAAATTCTCCAGCTCGCGCACATTGCCCGGCCAGCGGTGACGCTTGAGCCGGTCGAGTGCGGCCTGGTCGATCTGTTTCGGCGGCAGTCCCTCGCGCTGCGCCTGCGCGAAAAAATGCCGGATCAGATCCGGAATGTCCTCCACGCGCTCGCGCAAGGGCGGCAGCCGCAACGGCACTACATTGAGGCGGAAGAAGAGGTCCTCGCGGAACAGACCCTGCTGGATGAGCTGACGCAGGTCTTTATTGGTGGCGGCGATGATGCGCACGTCACTCTTGATTGGAGTGCGGCCACCGACCGTCGTGTATTCGCCCTGTTGCAAGACGCGTAACAGCCGCGTCTGCGCCTCCATCGGCATGTCGCCGATTTCGTCGAGGAATAGCGTGCCGCCTTCCGCCTGCTCGAAACGGCCGGAGGAGCGCGTATTGGCGCCGGTGAAGGCACCCTTTTCGTGGCCGAACAATTCCGACTCGATCAAGTCGCGCGGGATCGCCGCCATGTTGATGGCGACAAAGGCGCCGGTGCGCCGCTTGCCATAGTCATGCAGCGCGCGCGCCACCAGTTCCTTGCCGGTGCCGGACTCGCCGGAGATCATCACCGTCAAATCGGTCTGCATCAGCCGCGCCAGCACGCGATAAATTTCCTGCATGGCCGGCGAACGTCCGACCAGCGGGATCGTGTCGAAGTCCTCCGGCTTTGTGTTGGCCGGGCGTTTATCTTTCGGCTCGGACAATGCCCGACCGACAATGGCGATCAACTCCTTCAAGTCAAAAGGCTTGGGCAGATATTCGTAGGCGCCGCGCTCGGAGGCGCGGATCGCGGTCATGAACGTGTTCTGCGCGCTCATGACGATGATCGGCAAATCGGGCCGCGCCTTGCGGATGCGCGGAATGAGGTCGAAGGCGTTCTCGTCGGGCATCACCACGTCGGTGATGACCAGATCGCCGTCGCCCTGGCTGATCCAACGCCACAGCGTCGCAGCGTTGCCGGTCGAGCGCACCTCGTAGCCGGCCCGCGACAAAGCCTGGTTGAGGACGGTCCGGATCGCAGCATCGTCGTCGGCAACCAATATGCTTCCCGTAGGCATCTTATGTCCTCGCGGGTTCTACGCTGTCTTCGGCCGGCGGCTCGTCGCCGCTGTAGACCGGCATCATCACGCGGAAGATTGTCCGCCGCGGCGCCGATTCACATTCGACGATGCCGCCATGGTCGCCAACGATCTTGGCGACCAACGCCAGGCCGAGGCCGCTGCCGGTTGGCTTGGAAGTGACGAAAGGATCGAACAGGTGCGGCATCAGGTCCTCAGGCACGCCCGGACCATTGTCTTTGACGCAGAACTCCAGCGGCAACGACACCCGCGTCTTGCCGCCCGGCACGGCAAGCCGAACACCCGGGCGGAACGCGGTCGAGAGCTGGATCTCGCCGTCGGTTGCCTCCTCACCAATCGCCTCGGTCGCGTTCTTCACCAGATTGAGAAAGACCTGCACCAGCTGATCACGGTTGGCGAGCACTGGCGGCAGCGACGGGTCGTAGTCCTCGACGAATTTGATGTGGCGCGCGAACCCCGATTGCGCCAGCCGCTTCACGTGATCGAGCACGACATGGATGTTGACCGGTTCGCGCTCGACCGGGCGCTTGTCGGCAAAAACCTCCATGCGGTCGACCAGTTTCACGATGCGGTCGGTCTCGTCGCAGATGAGCTTGGTGAGCGCGCGGTCGTCGTCGGCCGCCGATTGCTCGAGCAATTGCGCCGCACCGCGAATGCCGGACAGCGGGTTCTTGATTTCATGCGCCAGCATGGCGGCGAGCGCGATGACCGAACGGGCGGCGCCGCGATGGGTGAGCTGGCGATCCATCTTGTCGGCGATGGTGCGCTCCTGCAGCATCACCACCACGTGCCCGGGATACTCTGCGAGCGGCGCCACATGTAGGTCGACCAGACGCTCGCCCGGATTGCGCGGGGTGGCGAGATCGACCTTGTACTCGTTTACCGCCGCACTGCGCTGACGCACCTGCTCGACCAGCGCCAACAGCGGCGAGCCGAACGGCACCAGATCGCGCAGCATATAACGCCGCAACATCGGGATCGAGGCCTCGAAGAATTGCTCGGCGGCGACATTGGCGTCGGCGATACGACCGTCAGGCGAAACCATGATCACCGGATGTGGCAACGCGTGAATCATCGCGTCGGCCGGCGTAATGAGCGGCGTAGAGATGGCGTGCGCCCGGCTCATGCGGCAGCTCTCCAGGCGAAGACATCATACGCGTCGGCGAGCAGCGCCCGCGCCATGCGCGGCTCTTCCGCGGTCAGCACGCGGGCACGGTGATCCTTCAGCAGGTCGACCGGCGCGCCGGCCGTTGCCGCTGCGGTGTCGAGCGCCCAGGCCAAATGCTTGCGCGCGTGGCGGCGGCCGATCGCCGGCCCATGATGCTCGATCATCTCATCATAGACGGCCTCGATCAGGGCAAGCTGCTGCGCAAGCGGCGGCGGCCCTTCGCGTTTGCCGCTGGCGAGAAAGCGGGCGACCTGCCCCGGGAACCATGGCCGACCTTGCGCGCCGCGGCCAATCATGACCGCGTCGGCTTCCGATGCCTCGAGCGCAGCGGTCGCGTCATCGAACGAGCGAATGTCGCCGTTCACGACGACAGGAATTTGCACGTCTCGTTTGACCGCGCGAACCGCGAGCCAGTCGGCCCGGCCGTCATAGAACTGGCAGCGGGTGCGGGCGTGCACTGTGATCATCTGAATGCCAGCTGCCTCGGCGCGCCGCGCCAGCTCGGGCGCATTGACGCTGGCGGTGTCCCATCCCAAGCGCATTTTCAGCGTGACCGGTACAGAGACTGCCGCGATCGTGGCGTCGATGAGACTCAAGGCGTGATCGAGATCGCGCATCAAAGCCGAACCGGCGGCGCCATTGGTCACCTGCTTGGACGGGCAACCCATATTGATGTCGATGATGTGCGCACCTTGCGCTTCTGCAATACGGGCGCCCTCGGCCATCCAGCGCGCTTCACAGCCCGCCAATTGCACGACGTGAACGGCGACGCCGCGGCCTTCGCTGCGGACTTGTGCCTCCCGCTCACCACGGGCAAGCCCGGAGCAGGCGGTCATTTCCGAGACGACCAGCCCCGCGCCCAAGCGTTCGGCCAAACGCCGGAACGGGGTGTCGGTGATTCCCGACATCGGCGCTAGAAACGCGCGGTTCGGCAGCTCGATCGCGCCGACTTGCAAAGTTTGGGCTAAAAAACGAATGGTTTCACCCCGCTTGACATGCCTGCCTAGCATTTAGGCGGTCATTATCTGATGCTCATACTTTAGACAGTTTGACAACGCGCGCAAGTGCTGCACTGCAAAAAACTGTTCAAGCTTAACGACAATCGTCTGCACGCCGCGTGGTTTCCTTGGCCAACGAGAACGCGGTAAAGCCTAGCCCTTATCTGGAGCGTGAAATCGCATGAGGAATGTAGCGGCGGTCGTCGTGGCCGCGGGGCGCGGGCTAAGGGCCGGAGGCGGTCTCCCTAAGCAATTCCGCCATGTGGGTGGCGAGGTGATGCTGCGCCGGGCGTTGTTCGCGCTTGCCGCGGTGCCCGAGCTCGGCGCGATCCAGCCAGTGATCGGCCGCGACGACGTCGACCGCTATGCCGAGCTCGGCCGACATGACCGCATCCTGCCGCCGGTGTTTGGCGGCGACACACGGCAGGCCTCCGTGCGCGCCGGCCTGGAGGCTCTGGCGGTCCGCCTGCCCGATACCGTGCTCGTCCACGACGCGGCACGGCCCTTTGCCAGCGCGAATCTCGTTGCCCGCGCAATTGATGCCGCGCAGCAGACCGGTGCCGCGATCCCTGCGCTCGCGGTCACCGACACCGTCAAAACCGTGGATGCGCAAGATCGTGTCCTGAGCACGCTCGATCGCGCGAGCTTGCGGCTCATCCAAACGCCGCAAGCGTTCAACTTCGACGCCTTGCTCGCCGCGCATCGTCGCGCCGCCGCCGAAGGCCGTGAACAATTTACCGATGATGCGGCGCTCGCCGAATGGGCCGGCATGACCGTGAGCGTGTTCGCAGGCGAGCCGGGCAATATCAAGATTACCACGGCGGAGGATTTCGCCGCCGCCGAAGCGATGCAGGCGTCAACCCGCGGCGACGTGCGCACCGGCTCCGGTATCGACGTCCACGCCTTTGCTCCCGGCGATCACGTCACACTGGGCGGCGTGCGCATCCCGCACACGCGCGCACTCAGCGGCCATTCCGATGCCGACGTCGTGCTGCATGCCGTGGTCGACGCCGTCCTCGGCGCGCTTGCCGAAGGCGACATCGGCGTGCATTTCCCGCCGAGCGATCCGCAATGGCGCGGCGCCTCATCCGACCGGTTCCTCGCCTTTGCCGTCGAACGGGTGAAGGCGCGCGGCGGCCTCATTGCCCATCTCGATATCAATATCGTGTGCGAGGCCCCGCGTATCGGGCCGCACCGCGACACCATGCGGGAAACCATCGCCCGGCTTGCCGGCATCGATGTCACACGGGTGGCGGTGAAAGCGACGACCAGCGAGGGGCTCGGCTTCACCGGCCGCGGCGAAGGCATCGCCGCCCTGGCGACCGCGACGCTGCGGCTGCCGTGGAGCGCGAGCGATGCCTGACCAGGAAGTGCTGGCGGCCGCCGGCGCGGTGCTCGATCTTTGCAAGGCCAAGCGATTGACACTGGCGACGGCGGAATCCTGCACCGGGGGCCTGGTCGCCGCGGCGCTCAGCGAGATTCCGGGTTCTTCGCTGGTGCTCGATCGCGGCTTCGTGACCTATTCCAATATCGCGAAGCAACAGATGCTCGGCGTCATTCCGTCGACTATCGACGTCTATGGCGCGGTCAGCCGAGAATGCGCCGAGGAGATGGCCAAGGGTGCGCTCGCCCACGCGTCCGTCGATCTCGCCGTGTCAATCACGGGCATTGCCGGCCCGACCGGCGCGGTGCCGGGCAAGCCGATCGGGCTCGTGTTCTTCTGTGCCGCCTCGCGCAGCGGCCGCCTCATCGCGCACGACCGAAAATACGGCGATATCGGCCGCGCCCAGGTGCGCCGCGCCTCGCTGTTGCAGGCTTTGGCGATGCTGCGCGAACTCGCGGAAAAGGAGGAGCCGAAGCCGCCGGCTGCAGGGGAAAAGCCCTAGCTCCCGCCTGCCCGCTTTCTGGGCGGCGCATTCGCGGGGGGCTCGCGATCGCGCCCGATTTGCCGCCCGTCCGCCACGGAACTCGCGGCCCTATTCATTGCTCGTTCATGCAAAATCAGTCACCTAGGCATGACGGGATGGCCATGTTGCAGCTCAACAAGCCGATCATTGCGACCGCACCGCCGCCACGGCTTCGCGCGGCCGGATTTTCCGGACCGCAGATTGCCGTGCTGTTCGGCGCGCTCATGCTGCTGATCTCGGTGCCGATCTGGACGCATCCGCTGCCGCCGCTGTCGGACTACGTCAACCACCTGGCGCGCATGCATGTGATCGCGACGCTCGCCAAGAATCCCCTGCTGGCCAAATTTTATCAGCTCAACTGGCAGCTCGTCCCCAATCTGACCATGGATCTCGTGGTGCCGCCGCTGGCGCGCGTCGTGAACATCTATCTTGCCGGGCAGATCTATATCGTCGGCATGTTTACGTTGATCATTTCCGGCGCGCTCGCGCTCAATCGCGCCTTGGTCGGCCGCTGGACCGTGTTCCCGCTCGCTGCCACGCCGCTGCTCTACAATTACGTCTTCCTCGTCGGCCTGATGAATTACATATGCGGCATCGGTGTCGCGTTGTGGGCGCTCGCCGGCTGGGTGGCGCTGCGCGAACGGCCTTGGCCGCTACGCTACGCCTTGTCGGCTGCCTCGGTTTGCGCGTTGTTCTTCTGCCACCTCTCGGTGCTCGGGCTATACGGCATCGGCGTGCTGTCGTTTGAATTGCTGCGCTTGTGGGAGCAGCGGCGGCAGCCATGGTCCGCGCGCCTCGCCGAATTCGTCGCCGGCGGGCTACCGTTTCTCGCCGTCGCGCCGTTGCTCTCTCTCAGTCCGACCATGCAGCTCCTCTCCGGCGTCTACTGGGAGCAAGGCGGCAAGCTCGAGGGCTTGATGTACGTGGTCTCCGATTATTCGGACGCGGTGGCCTTTGCAATCATCGCGGTGATGGCAGCGAGCGTCGTGTGGGCGATGCGCCATCGCGTGCTGCGTTTCCACCCCCTCGCGCTGGTGGTGCTGGCGGTCGGCGCCGCGGTCTATTTCGCGCTGCCGCGCGTGATGTTCGATGCCTACATGACCGACCAGCGGGTGCCGATCGGGGTCGCCTTCATGCTGTTTGCCTGCGGCGACCTCGAGCTGCGGCGGCGCCTGGTGCGTCGCGGCTTCCTGGTCGTGCTCTTGGTGCTGATTTCGGCGCGGCTGATCGAGATCGACTACAACTGGTCGCAATTGTCCGACTCGACCAGCGAATTTCGTTCATCGGTGCGACGCATCGCGCCCGGCTCCAAGGTCTTCGTTTCCTACGCCGACCGCTCCTTCGGCGACGACGTGAACGACCTGGGGCTGGTGCATGCCGCTTGCATCGCCACCATCGAGCGCTCGGCATTGGTGACCACGCTGTTCACCGTGCCCGGCAAACAGGTGTTGCACATGCGGCGCGACTATCAGGACTATTCCGACACCCGTGACGGCACGCCGCCAGCGGTCGCTCAGCTGATCCTCGACGCCGAACACCCGGGGGCCAACGATCCCAAGTTCTGGCTCAACTGGACCAAATTCGACTATCTGTACGTGCTCTTCACCGAGGATGACGCGCCTAATCCCGATCCCGAGCGCCTCAAACTCATTGCCGATGGCGACCGTTTTCAGCTCTACCGCATCTTGAAGCCGCCGGAGATTCGCGCGAGCGAATGAGCGAGACGACTAGGCGTTGGCACGCCCGTAGACGTCGTCGGCGCGTTTCTCGAACGCCGCGACCATGCGGTGGAACACGGTGTCGAACATGGCGCCCATCAGCATCGACAGCGCGCGGCTCCTGAACTCGTAGTCAATAAAGAATTCAACCTCGCACGCACCCTCGCCGCTCGGATGGAAGGTCCAGCGGTTCTGCATCCGGCGAAACGGACCGTCGAGATATTCAACCAAAATGGTCAGCCGGTTGCGGTCGAGCGTGGCGCGGCTGGTGTAGCTCTGGTGGATTAGTTTGTAAGCCACGGTCATAGTCGCGACCATGATGGTGGTGCCCTCGTCTTTGTCGACCCGGCTGCGCAGACGCATGTCGCTGCACATTGGCACAAAGCGCGGATATTTCTCGACATCGGCCACCAGATCGAACATGTCGGCGGCGGCGTGGCGAACGCGGCGCCTCGTCGAGAATTGCGGCATCAGGGCCGCGCGCCGCGCGCCGCTTTCAACTTGGAAAAATCGTCGCCGGCATGATGCGAGGACCGGGTGAGCGGCGACGCCGCGATCATCAGGAAGCCCTTGGCATAGGCGATTTTTTCCAGCGCCTTAAATTCATCGGGCGGCACGTAGCGAACGATCTCGTGATGCTTGCGCGTCGGCTGTAGATATTGGCCGACGGTGAGAAAATCGACATTGGCCGAGCGCAGGTCGTCCAACACCTGCAGCACCTCGTTCCGCTCCTCGCCGAGGCCCACCATGATGCCAGACTTGGTGAACATCGCCGGGTCGAGCTCCTTCACCCGCTGCAGCAGGCGCAGCGAATGGAAATAGCGCGCCCCCGGCCGTACCGTGAGATAGAGCGAGGGCACCGTCTCGAGATTGTGGTTGAACACATCAGGTTTTGCTTCAACAACGGCCTCCAGAGCACCGTCCTTACGCAGGAAGTCGGGGGTCAGAACCTCGATGGTCGTGGTCGGGCAGCGCGCCCGGATAGCGCGGATAGTGTCGGCGAAGTGCCGTGCCCCGCCGTCCGCGAGATCGTCGCGGTCGACCGAAGTGACGACAACGTGCGCCAACCCCAGCTTGGCGGTCGCCTCGGCGACGTGTGCGGGCTCGCGCGCATCGAGCGCGCCCGGCAGCCCGGTCTTCACGTTGCAGAACGCGCAGGCGCGCGTACAAGTGTCGCCCATGATCATGAAGGTCGCGTGCTTCTTCTCCCAGCACTCGCCGATGTTCGGGCAGCCGGCCTCCTCGCACACGGTGTGCAGCCCGTTGGCGCGCATGATCGCGTGGGTCGCGAAATAACCGGGCGACACCGGCGCCTTGACGCGGATCCAATCGGGCTTTGGCAGTGTCGCGGAATCGGAACGGCGCGCCTTTTCCGGATGGCGCGGGCGCGGCTTGTTGACGAGGTCAAGAACGACAACCATGGCGGATACTTACGGCTGCGACCGCGGCGCCGCAAGGCCGCGCTAGCGGCCGCGGACCGCCCGCCAGATGAGCAAGAAGATGATGGCGCCGATGGTGGCGGTAATCAGATTGCCCCAAAAGTCGGGCATCGCGTGCAGGTTCAGCTTCTCAAACAGGAAGCCGCCGACGATGGCGCCGATCAGGCCGACCGCAATGTTGCCGAAGATGCCGCCGCGGCCGCCCATGATGACGTGCGCCAGCCAGCCGGCGATCAGGCCGATGATGATCCAAACGATGATGCCCATGGGGCAATGCCCTCAGTGATCCGAGGGCATTATAGCAAAGCTTCCGGTTCGCCATCACACGCATCACGGCGCCCGCAATCGTCGCGGCGGTCTATGCGCGCTCTTCTTGGTTACGCGCATGCAGGAGCTTCTTCTTGAACTTGCCGATGGCCGCTTCGGTGTGCGCGTAACTGATGACGCGGTACACATCCCGCGCCGCGGCGACATTCCCGCCGCCGACGTTGCAGATGATGACGGGGCCGTTATCGCTCGCCAGGCCCTTCGTCCGCGCGCTGAACCAGTCGTGGTTTTCGATCGTTGTTTCGACCCGGCAATTTTTGGCGATCTCTATGCCCATCGATTTGAGGAATTTGCGCGGGTCTCTGAGGTATTCCAGATATTCCTTCGGCGTGCATTCCCAGAAATGAAGTCCGAACGGCTCGGCCTCGATGATGCGCGAGCGTGCGGACAGGTCGACGATTTTGGCCGGCATAGTGTCCCCCTTCGGCTACACAAAGGAGGCAACAGTCTATAGTTGTATTGTGATCGTGCCAATGCCTGCGGTTGCCAGCGCGGGACTCAGGCCGGTTTCGCCGGCATGCGGTTGCTCGGCGTTGAGTTGGAGATCTGCTGCTCCTCTTCGGTCATGTCGGCTGGAATGTCCGCAAACAGCGGGGTCGATAGATAACGCTCGCCGGTGTCCGGCAGCATGGCGAGGATGGTGGAGCCGGGCGCCGCGCTCTTGGCCACTTCGAGCGCGCCGGCAAGCGTGCCACCGGCGGTGATGCCGACAAAGATGCCCTCCTGCTGCGCCAGCGCTTTCGCGCATTTCATGGCGTCGGCATTCGGGATGGTCAGAATACGGTCGATCACCTTCATGTCGACGGCGTCGCCGGTGATCTTGGGGATGAAGTCCGGGCTCCAACCCTGCATCGGATGCGGCTTGAACGCGGGATGCGGCTTCGCCGGCGAACCGTCGGGCTTGCGTTCCTGGGCGACACCGCTTGTCAGCATCGGCGCCTCCGCCGGTTCGCACACGACGATCTTGGTGTTAGGCATTTCCTTTCGCAGCACGCGGGCGACGCCTTTGAGCGTGCCGCCGGTGCCGAAGCCGGTCACCCAATAATCGAGCTTCGCGCCCTTGAAATCGTCGACGATCTCGCGCGCGGTGGTGCGCGAATGCATGTCGGGATTGGCCTCGTTCTCGAACTGGCGGGTCAAGAACCAGCCGTGCGTGCGCGCCAGCTCCTGCGCCTTGTTGACCATGCCGAAGCCGCGCTCGGCGGCGGGTGTGAGCACCACCTTGGCGCCGAGGAAGCGCATCAGCTTGCGCCGCTCGACGCTAAAGGTCTCCGCCATGGTCACCACCAGCGGATAGCCCTTGGCGGCGCAGACCATGGCCAGGCCGATGCCGGTATTGCCGGAAGTCGCCTCGACCACGGTTTGCCCGGGCTTGAGCTCGTCGGATTTCTCCGCCGCTTCGATGACGCCGAGCGCCAGCCGGTCCTTGACTGAGCCGAGCGGATTGAAGGCCTCGATCTTGACGTAGAGATTGATGCCTGCTGGCGCCAGCCGGTTGATCTTGACCACCGGCGTGCGGCCGATGGTGCCGAGGATGCTGTCGTACTTGGCCATCCGTGTTTCTCCCTCTGTCATTCCGGGGCGCGAGCGCAGCGAGCGAACCCGGAATCCAGATGCACGCACTGCATCCATTTCTGGATTCCGGGTCCGGCGCTTCGCGCCGTCCCGGAATGACCGTTAGATGTTCAACACGCGCCCGTAAGCATCGAGCACCGCTTCCTTCATCATTTCCGACAGCGTCGGGTGCGGGAAGACGGTGTGCATCAATTCTTCCTCGGTCGTCTCCAGGTTCATGGCGACGACGTAACCCTGGATCAGCTCGGTGACCTCGGCGCCGATCATATGCGCGCCGAGGAGCTGGCCAGTCTTCTTGTCGAAGATCACCTTGACCAGGCCCTGGTCCTCGCCGAGCGCGATGGCCTTGCCGTTGCCGATGAAGGGAAAGCGGCCGACGCGGATGTCGAGATTCTTGTCTTTCGCCGCCTGCTCGGTGAGGCCGACGGAGGCGATCTGCGGCGAGCAGTAGGTGCAACCCGGGATCATCAGCCTGTTCATCGGGTGCGGATTGAGGCCTTTGACCGCCTCGATGCAGATCACGCCCTCATGTTCGGCCTTGTGCGCGAGCATCGGCGGGCCGGAGACGTCGCCGATGGCATAAATGCCAGGCACGTTGGTTTTGTTGAACTGATCGACGACGACGACGCCGCGCTCGGTCTTCACCCCGAGCTTTTCCAAGCCGAGATTCTCGATATTGCCGACGACGCCGACGGCGGAGATCACGCGCTCAACCTCGATCGTCAGCGTCTTGCCGCCCGCCTCGATCGTCGCCGTGACGCCGTCGGCTTTCTTGTCGAGTTTCGTCACTTTGGCATTGCTGTGAATTTTGATGCCCTGCTTCTCGAAGCTCTTGCGTGCGAAGGCCTGAATCTCCTGGTCCTCGACCGGCAGGATCTGCGGCAGCACCTCGACCACCGTGACCTCCGAGCCCAATGTACGGAAGAACGAGGCGAACTCGATGCCGATGGCGCCGGAGCCGATCACCAGCAGCGATTTTGGAATGCTCGGCGGCGCCATGGCTTCGAAATAGGTCCACACCAGTTTCTTGTCCGGCTCGAGGCCGGGCAGCACGCGCGGCCGCGCCCCGGTGGCGAGAATGATGTGCTTGGCCTGATATTGGCCGGCACCGAGCGCGCCCTTCGGCGCCTCGCTTTTCGAGGCCTTCACGGTCACCGTGCCGGGCGCCTCGATCGCCGCCTCGCCCCAGATGACTGTCACCTTGTTCTTCTTCATGAGGAAGCCGACGCCGTCGTTGAGGCGCTTCGACACCGCGCGCGAGCGCTGCACGACGGCGTTTGCGTCGTAGCCGACATTATCGGCCTTCAACCCGTAATCCTTGGCGTGCCGCAGGTAGTGGAAAATCTCCGCCGACCGCAACAGCGCCTTGGTCGGGATGCAGCCCCAATTGAGGCAGATGCCGCCGAGGTAATCGCGCTCGACGATCGCCGTCTTGAAGCCGAGCTGCGCCGCGCGGATGGCGGTGACATAACCGCCGGGGCCGGAGCCGATGATCAGAACGTCGAAGGAGGTATCGGCCACGACGCCTCTCCACTCATAAACCTGCCGGCCCCGGGTGTCCCACGGGAGCCGGCTGCAATCAAGTTAGCGCTCGCAGCGCTTGGTGCCGACCTCGACCCGCGCGACGTGCGAGGGACCGACGATGATGCGCCCCTGCGGGTCCTTGGCGCTTTCGCGAAACACCGTGACCTCGACGTAGCAGCTCTTGCTGCGCACGATGAATTTGCCGGCTTGCGTGCGTTCGATGGCCTCGACCACGCCGATCTCGCGCGGGATCGAGTCCTGCGCCACCACGGCGGCGAAGTCCTGCCAGGTCGTGTATTGCGGCGGCAACTCGGCGCGGGCGGACGAAACTAGGAGAACACCCACGACCCCGGTCAACACGAGCATGCGGCGCGCAATAGTCATCGGCCCCTCCTCTCCCGGTTACACCACCATCATCACCGGGTTCTCGATCAGGTTCTTGAACGCCTTCATCAGTTCCGCGCCGAGCGCGCCGTCGACGGCGCGGTGGTCGGTCGAGAGCGTGCAGGTCATGATCGTGGCCACCGCAAGCTCGCCGTCGCGCACCACGGCGCGCTCTTCCCCGGCGCCGACCGCGAGGATCGTGGCGTGCGGCGGATTGATCACGGCGGCGAAATCCTTGATCCCGTACATGCCGAGATTGGAGACCGCGGTCGAGCCGCCCTGGTATTCCTGCGGCTTCAGGTGACGCGTGCGCGCGCGGGCGGCATAGTCTTTCATTTCAATCGAGATGGTGGAGAGCGATTTCGTCTCGGCGTGGCGCACGATGGGTGTCATCAGGCCGCCGGGAATGGCGACCGCGACGCCGACGTCGGAATGACGGTGGTGCAGCATGCCGCCTTCCGTCCAGGTGACGTTGGCCTCGGGCACGCGTTGCAGCGCCAGCGCCAGCGCCTTGATGACGAAATCGTTGACCGAAATTTTGTAGGCGGGCTTGCCGTCCTTGTCCTCGGGCGCGGCGGCGTTGATCTCCTCGCGCGCGGCCAGGAGCTTGCCGATGTCGCAGTCGAGCGTCAGATAAAAGTGCGGGATGGTCTGCTTCGACAGCGTCAGCCGCTGCGCGATGATCTTGCGCATCTGGTCGTGCGGCACGAGCGCGTAGGAGCCGTCCTCGTAGAGCGAAAGAATTTGCTTGTCGGACAGCGAAGGCGCGAGCGCGGCTGGGGCGGCGGCCGCCGCAGCCGGCGCGGCGCCGCGCGCGCGCAACCCTTGGCCTGATTGCGCCGCCGCGATGTCGCGCGCGATGACGCGCCCATGCGGGCCGGAGCCTTGTACGCGGCCAAGATCGATATTGGCTTCCCTGGCAAGGCGCCTGGCAAGCGGAGAGGAGAAGATGCGGTTTCCTCGCGAGGCAGGGACCCCCTCACCCGCCCGCCTTCGCTCCGCTTCGGCGGGCGACCTTTCCCCGCTGGGGAGAGGTGAAGGACGCGGCGCTTGCGGCGCGGCCGGGCGCGCTCCCTCTCCTGCATAGCCCGTCGAAGACGGGCGTGAACGCCCTGATGGGGGAGAGGGTTGGGGTGAGGGGGTTACTGACTCGATTTTCTTCTCCGGCGCTTGCGCGGGCGTAGCCTTTGCCGACGCAGCGGCAGCCCTCACGTCCTCGCCCTCGCCGGCGAGCACCGCGATCACCGCATTGACCGGCACGTCCTGCGCACCCTCCGGCACCACGATCTTGGCCAGCGTGCCTTCGTCGGCCGCCTCGACCTCCATGGTCGCCTTGTCGGTTTCGATCTCGGCGATGACGTCGCCCGACTTGACCGTGTCGCCCTCCTTCTTCAGCCATTTGGCGAGATTGCCCTTCTCCATCGTGGGCGACAGCGCCGGCATGAGGATGTTGGTGGGCATTCAGGCGCCTCTCTTATTCGCGTCCTGAACGTCTTTGATCGACTGCGCTTCTTCCGCAGTCAACTCATAAACGGCTCTCGCATAACGGTCCCACGTCCCACACCACACACCGTTCCAACGATGTTCAAAATTAAAATATGGAACAATCTTAGGAGCATCAAACGCTCTTTGTATTGAACCCTTTCTGCGATTGACGTAATATGCAAGCATCTCGCGCGCATTTTCCGTCCTATACCGCACTACAATTGCTTTCAAAAACGCATCTAAATCTCTTCGGCCTAATTGATGCATTGGCGCTTTAAGCTTTGCCAAAATCTTGGCCTTCTTCCCAACAGTGATATTCCATTCCTTCGGCTTGTTCATCGGTAGCAGACCGCTTTGGCCGCCTCGACCACTTCGGCAACCGAGGGCAGCGCCAGCTTCTCGAGATTGGCGGCGTAAGGCATCGGCACGTCCTTGCCGGTGACGCGGGCGACCGGCGCGTCGAGATAATCGAAGGCCTGTTCCATCAGCCGCGCGGCGATTTCGGCGCCCACACCCGACTGCGCCCAGCCCTCCTCGACTGTCACGCAACGGCCGGTCTTCTGCACCGAGTTGATGATCGTCTCGCTGTCCATTGGTTTCAGCGTGCGCAGATCGATCACCTCGGCCTCGATGCCGGCGCCGGCCAATTCCTCGGCGGCTTTGAGCGCGTAAGACATGCCCATCGACCAGGCGACGATGGTCACATCGTTGCCGGGACGCGCGATCTTCGCCTTGCCGATCGGCAAGACGAAGTCATCAAGCTTCGGCACCGCAGAAGAGTGGCCGTAGAGGATTTCGTTTTCCAGGAAGATCACCGGATTGGGATCGCGGATCGCCGCCTTCAACAGGCCCTTGGCGTCGGCGGCGGTCGAGGGCGCGATCACCTTGAGGCCCGGGATGTGCGAATACCAGGAGGAATAATCCTGGCTGTGCTGGGCGGCGACGCGCGCCGCGGCGCCGTTCGGCCCGCGGAACACGATCTGGCAGCCCATCTGCCCGCCCGACATATAGTGCGTCTTCGCCGCCGAGTTGATGAGCTGGTCCATCGCCTGCATGGCGAAGTTGAAAGTCATGAATTCGACGATCGGTTTGAGCCCGGCGAGGGCGGCGCCGACGCCGAGGCCGGCGAAACCGTGCTCGGTGATCGGCGTGTCGATGACGCGTTTGTCGCCGAACTCCTGCAGCAGGCCTTGCGTCACCTTGTAGGCGCCTTGGTATTCGCCGACTTCTTCGCCGATCACGAAGACGTCGTTGTCGCGCCGCATCTCCTCGGCCATGGCATCGCGCAAGGCTTCGCGCATGGTCATGGTGACCATGTCGGTGCCTGCGGGGATATCGGGGTCGGCGGCGGCTTTGACTTCGGGCGGCTGCGGCGCTTCCTGCTTCTTCGGCGCCGGAGCTGCGGGCGCCGTGGTCTCTTTGCTTTCGGCTTTCGCCGGCGGCGCCGACTCGGCGGCCTTCTGTTGCGGCGAGGGTTTGGCGGCCTTGATCGCCGATTTGTCTTCGCCCTCGCCGAGGATCACCGCGATCGGCGTGTTGACGGCGACGTCGGCGGTCCCCTCCGGGACGAGAATCTTGCCGAGCGTGCCCTCGTCCGCCGCCTCGACCTCCATGGTCGCCTTGTCGGTCTCGATCTCGGCGATGACGTCGCCGGATTTGACCGCGTCGCCTTCCTTCTTCAGCCACTTGGCTAGGTTGCCCTTCTCCATGGTGGGCGACAGCGCGGGCATCAGCACTTCGGTCGGCATGGGCGCTACTGTTTCCTACCCGGGCAACTTTTTTGTTTCCGCATGATCTTATCCGAAAACCGGTTCCCACTTTTCGGGATCACGCGGGTTATCAGCGATACACATCGGTATAGAGCTCGGAAGGCTCCGGCTCCGGATCGTGGGTGGCGAATTCGCTCGCTTCGTTGATCAGGTCGCGCACCTCGCCGTCGATCTTCTTCAGCGCGTCCTCGCTGGCCATCTTCTTTTCCAGAATGCGGTGGCGCACCATGTCGATCGGATCGTGGTGCGTGCGCACCTCGTCGACCTCCTCGCGCGTGCGATACTTGGCGGGGTCGGACATCGAATGGCCGCGATAGCGGTAGGTGAGCATCTCGAGGATGTAGGGCCCCTTGCCGGCGCGGCACCAGGCGGCCGCCTTCTCGCCAGCGGCTTTCACCGCGCGCACATCCATGCCGTCGACCTGCTCGCCGGGAATGTTGAAGGAAAGCCCACGCTTCGACAGGTCGGTGGTCGCCGACGAGCGCGTGATCGCGGTGCCCATGGCGTAGCGGTTGTTCTCGATCACATAGACGATCGGCAGCTTCCACAGCTCGGCCATGTTGAAGCTTTCATACACCTGGCCCTGGTTGGCGGCGCCGTCGCCGAAATAAGTGACGCAAATATTGTCGTTGCCGCGGTAACGATTGGCGAAGGCGAGCCCGGTGCCGAGCGGCACTTGTGCGCCGACGATGCCATGGCCGCCATAGAAGCCCTTCTCCACGCTGAACATATGCATGGAGCCGCCCTTGCCCTTGGAATAGCCATGCGCGCGGCCGGTCAGTTCCGCCATGACGCCCTTCGGATTCATGCCGGTCGCGATCATGTGGCCGTGGTCGCGATAGCCGGTGATCACCTCGTCGCCGGACTTGAGCACCATCTGCATGCCGACGACGACGGCTTCCTGGCCGATGTAGAGGTGGCAGAAGCCGCCGATCAAGCCCATGCCGTACATCTGCCCTGCCTTCTCCTCGAAGCGGCGGATGGTCAGCATCAAGCGATAGGCGGCGAGCTCCTCGGCCTTGCTGAAATCGGCGATCGCGGCTTTGCCGTTGGGCGCCGGCTTTGCTTCGGCGCCGGCTGAGGTGGCGGCCACCATGGGCACTCCCGTCAGAGCAGGCATAGGGGCAGCTCCGTGAATAGCGTAAATCACCCGCAGGCGAAAGCAGCGCGCGCGGCGCGGCTTTGCGAAAATTGCGGCAAACACTTCATTGCGCGCAATTTTCCTCCGGCGGTGGATAACGCGGAGGGAGTCTTCGGGTTCGCTTAGCGCGGATGGAGCAGTAGGATCTCGTCTCGCGGGTCAGCCACGCCGAGCTCCGCGCGCGCACGCTCGTCGAGCATGTCCGGATCGATAGTCTCCGGGCGCAATAGCTTGACTCGCCGCTCCCAAACCGCGCGCTCTGCCTCCAACTTGTCGAGCTCGCGCTGCATGGAGGCGAGCTTCTGGTCGAGGTCGGCTTGCGCGCGTAGGCCATGCGCGCCGGTGAAGGCGTTGACGCCGAAATAACCGATGAACGCGGCGGCGAAGAGATAGAGGCCGATGGCGGTCAGGATGGCGCGGCGGCGGTGATGGGTGACCATGGACGTCCAGCATGGCCGCCGAGCGTAAAAAACCCCCTAAGGGGCACGTGCTTTGCCACACGCTTTTCGTGTTAGGATTCGGCCATGTCGCAAATCATCGACCAAGGAAACGCCGGCGGGCTGCGCGGTCGATTGGCTTTCGGGGTAACAATCTCGGCCGCCATCATCCTGGTGCCGGCCGTCCTCGTCGCGGCCCTGGCTATCTATCTGAACGGGGTTCCATGGCATTCGGCCAGCATCGATGTTGCCGAGCTGCAAACGCGCCTGACGCTACGCTTCTACGGTATGTGGGGTCATGCGGAAGACCCCGGCCGTTACCTGACGGTAGACGCGCCGCAGGGCACGACCACCATCGCCATGACTGCTCCGGATTGGGCGCACAATGCCCGTACCGGCGTCTACCTCACGCCGGCACGCCAGATCGCGATCCTCGGTCCGGTCGGTGACGATTACCTGGTGTCACTCGACCCGTTGAGCGTCGACCGGACGCGAGGTCCCGGTGACGATTGGACCTATCTCGGCGCCTTCGACTACGAGCTGTTGCCGCGCAGCGAACGGCAACTCCGTTTCATCGCAGCCGACGAGCAGGCCGAATGCATTCCGATGCGCGGCAATGGAGTCGATCCGTCACAAGCGCGCAAAGCGGCGCGGCAACGGGATTGCGCTTACTACATGCGCTCGGTCGCACAATAAGCGTCAGACCCGCTGGCGGATCTCGTTGAGCACGAAATTGCCGATGCGCTTGCCGCGGTTGCGCAAGACCTTCAATAAGCCCTGGTCGACGAAATAGGTGAGCAGGATGGAATCGCGCGTCTTGACGCGACTGTGCACCGGGTCCGCCGAGTGCCAGGTGTCGCTGCCGACCGCGAAGGCGTAGCCGGTGTTGGGCGCAAAGCGCATCTGCGCTTTCTTCGGCATCGAGCCGTCGGCAAGCCGCTCATGGAAGATAGTGCCGATATCGGTATTGGCGTCGTCCGCCGGCAGATACAGCTGAACGGTGATGCCCTTCCACTTGGTGTCGGTGTGCGGGGTGATCAGGTAGCCGGGAATGTCGCGGGTGAGGATCGGGATCGGATACATGCCGACTTTGGCAAAATCCTTGCCGAAGCGCTTCTTCAAGCCCGGGGCCAGGCGGCGGACGAAGGCTTGACGCACTTTGTCAGAGGTGAGCGCGCGCCCGACTATATCCCACAGTGCGCGCTTCTCGGGCGGCAGGTTGCGGATGTATTCCGGGAACAAATCGATCTTGACGCGCGTATGCGTGCCGTCCTCGAGATCGTGGCCCTTGCTGCGGCCGTGCATCGGCCGGTAGTCGGCGTTGACCGGCATCAGCCGCAGGATCTGCGCGTAGACGTCGTCGGGGAACACGCGGTCGAATTCGAGATGGAAGAACGGCGTCTCGACCGCGCGCGCGGCTTCAATTGATTGCACGATAAAATCGGCAAGCCGCTCGGCGGCGCGGTGACGGTCATTCAGGGAGAGTGTCGTCGTCTGGTCCATCGGGATGGTCCAAGTTTCAGCGGCTCCCGGTATTTGCGGTAATTTCACAGGCAAATGCAAGCCGAGCCGGCCCACATTCGTACTTACCGAAAAGCTGCTTTGTTCCAGACAATGTAAAAACCAAAGCTGGTTGCGAGCAGTGTACCAAGCGACATTCCCGCGGCCTGCTGGAAAGTATCCACCGGGTAGAAACCGGCCAGTACCAATGCAATTCGTCCACCAACCACAAAAACAATAAGGTAAATGGCTGTTGCCGCCGCCTGCCGTTTCATCGTGATGACCAGTAGACCTGCCGCGGCATACGCAGCACCGATTGCCGCTCCTGCAAAAGTCGGTAACGGGCCTGCGCTTGTATGAAGGCCGAAGAAATCGTGCGTGAAGGCAGTAATTACTTCGGCAAGGCCAAAGAAAATCATCAGCGTGCCGATGACAACAAGGCTTCGGGTGCAGTTCATGCCCTCAGCGCCGCGCGGCCGGCATATTGCGCCTGCGCGCCCAATTCCTCCTCGATGCGCAGCAGCTGATTGTATTTCGCGGTGCGGTCGGAGCGCGCGAGCGAGCCCGTCTTGATCTGCCCACAGTTCGTGGCGACCGCGAGGTCGGCGATGGTCGCGTCCTCGGTTTCGCCGGAGCGGTGCGACATCACCGCCGTGTAACCGGCCTTGTGCGCCATCTCGACCGCGGCCAGCGTCTCGGTCAGCGTCCCGATCTGGTTGACCTTGATCAGGATCGAATTGGCGAGCCCGTCCTTGATGCCCTGCGCCAAGCGCTTGACATTGGTGACGAAGAGATCGTCGCCGACGAGCTGGCATTTGCTTCCGATCAGATCGGTGACGATCTTCCAGCCGGCCATGTCGTCTTCGGCCATGCCGTCCTCGATCGAGACGATCGGATAGTCGGCGGTCAGCTTGGCAAGATAGTCGGCCTGCTGCCGAGGCGAGCGCGTCTTGCCCTCGCCTGCGTAGACATAGGCGCCGTCCTTGAAGAATTCGCTTGCCGCCGGATCGAGCGCCAACATGACATCGTCGCCCGGCTTGTAGCCGGCTTGCTCGACCGCTTGCATAACGAAGTCGAGCGCGGCTTCGGCCGATTTCAGATCGGGCGCGAAGCCGCCCTCGTCGCCGACATTGGTGTTGAGGCCCGCCGCTTTGAGCTGCACCTTCAACGTGTGGAAAATCTCGGCGCCGGCGCGCAGCGCCTCGGCGAAGCTCGGCAGGCCCGCCGGCACGATCATGAATTCCTGGAAGTCGATCGGATTGTCGGCGTGCACGCCGCCGTTGACGATGTTCATCATCGGCACCGGCAGGAGCCGCGCGGCGGTGCCGCCGACATAGCGGTAGAGCGGCGCGCGCTTGGCGGCGGCGGCCGCCTTGGCGGTCGCGAGCGAGACGCCGAGGATGGCGTTGGCGCCGAGCCGGCTCTTGTTGGGCGTGCCGTCGAGCGCGATCAGCGTCTCGTCGATCTTGGCCTGCGCCTCCGCGTCCATGCCGCCGAGGGCATCGAAGATTTCGCCGTTGACCGCGGCCACCGCCTTGGTGACGCCCTTGCCGCCGTAGCGCGCCTTGTCGCCGTCGCGCAGCTCCACCGCCTCATGCGCGCCGGTCGAGGCGCCTGAAGGCACCGCGGCGCGTCCGCGCGAACCGTCCTCCAGCACGACGTCGACTTCGACCGTCGGATTGCCGCGGGAATCGAGGATTTCACGGCCGATAATGTCGGTGATGGCGGTCATTTAAACGGTCCGGCGGCTCGATTGGGGGCGCTTCTACAGGATGCGTGGCCCTCTTGTCATGTCCGATGCGGGCGGGCATGCAACGGCCCTATGAGCCGCAAGCCGCTGCAACTCGGCCGCCCGAGCCGCCTGCCCGCCTCGCCCGAGGAGGCAGAGCTCGATCGCGTCGCCAATCCGCACCGCGACACCGACTATGTCGCGCGCTTCACCGCGCCGGAGTTCACCTGCCTTTGCCCGATCACCGGGCAACCGGATTTCGCGCATCTGGTCATCGATTACGTGCCCGGACGCTGGCTGGTCGAGTCGAAGTCGCTCAAGCTTTATCTCGCCAGTTTCCGCAATCACGGTGCCTTCCACGAGGACAGTACGGTCGCCATCGGCAAGCGGCTCGTCGCGCTGCTCAGGCCGAAATATCTGCGCATCGGCGGCTATTGGTATCCGCGCGGCGGCATGCCGATCGACGTGTTCTGGCAGGCCGGGCGTCTGCCCAAGGGCGTATGGCTGCCCGACCAGGGCGTCGCGCCTTATCGCGGGCGCGGCTAAATCGCCGCGGCCAGCGGCCGCCGCAGCCACTGCGCGCACGTCAGCCCGACCGCGGCAAGCACCACAGCGCCGAACAGCAGCACCGGTCCGAGCCCGACGGTCGAAAGCCCGCCGCCATAGACCACCGGCCCTGCCGCCTGCCCCAGGAAGAAGAAGAAAGAATGCAACGCCATGGCCGAGCCGCGCGCCACCGGCGCAAGCTCGCTGGCGTAAATCTGGATCACGGCGTGCAGCATGTAAAAGCCGAAGCCGAGGACGGCGAAATTTAGGAACTCCAGCGGCCAGGGCGCGCGGGCTGCGACGACCACCAGGCACGCGCCCATCACGATGCCGCCGGCACGCATCATGCGCGCCTCGCCGAGGAAGCGGAGCAGCTGCGATACCGTGACTGCGTAGAGCGCGCCGCCAATGCCGAAGCCGGCGATGACCAGGCCGGCAATCGAAGCGCGCGTCTCGCCCAGCTGGTGCAGCATGGTCGCGACATAGGGAAACATACCGTACATGAACAACGCCTCGAGAAAGACCGCACCGAAGCAGATCTTGGCCAGCGGATTGCGGAAGATCGCGCGATAGTTCGGGCCGAGGTTGGAGAGATCGAAATGGCCGATGGCTTCGCTGAGGCCGCGCATGCCGCCGGCGGCCGCCACGAGTGCAATCGCACCGGCGCCGCCGGTGAAAAAGAAGACGCTGCGCCAGCCCACGAGATCGGCGACCACGCCGGCGCAGGTCGCGCCGAGCAGGTTGCCGGTCATGATGGCAAACAGGAGACGGCCCATGGCCACCTGCCGCTCGGCGATCGGAACCTTGTCGCCGACCAGCGCGAAAGCGATCGGCACGACGCCGCCCGAGGCGAGACCCGCGATCACGCGCCCCGCCGTCAGCACTTCAAAGTTCGGCGCCAGCCCGCAGGCGAGCGTTGCCACGGCCACCCCCGCCAAACAGAGCAGCATCAGCCGCATCTTGCTGAACATGTCGGCAAACGCGCCGAGCAGCGGCTGTACCAGCGCATAAGGCAAGGTGAAGGCGGTGGTGAGCAGCGCTGCTGTCGCCTGTTCAACGCCGAGACCCACTGCGATTTGCGGGATCACCGGATCGGTGGAGCGGATGAACAGCGCGCTGGCAAAGACGACGAACGCCAGGAGATTGAGCGTGCGAGTCATTGCTTGCGCGCGTTTTGGCGAGCTCAGATTTTGGCCAGCCGGTCGAATTCAACCAGCTTACGCAACAGCGGCTCCATCTCCTTGAGCGGCAACATATTTGGTCCGTCGGACGGCGCCTTGTCCGGATCCTGGTGCGTCTCGATGAACAACCCGGCGACACCGACGGCTACCGCTGCGCGCGCAAGGACGGCGACGAATTCGCGCTCGCCGCCCGAAGTGCTGCCCTGCCCGCCCGGCCGCTGTACCGAATGGGTGGCGTCAAAGATCACCGGCGCTGCCAGGCGCTTGAGGATCGGTAGTGCGCGCATGTCGGAGACGAGCGTGTTGTAGCCAAAGGAGACGCCGCGCTCGGTCACCAACACATTGGCGTTGCCGGCGCCGGTCACCTTCGCCACCACGTTGGCCATGTCCCAAGGCGCCAGGAATTGGCCCTTCTTGACATTGACGACCTTGCCGGTCTTGGCGGCGGCGACCAACAGATCCGTCTGGCGGCAGAGGAAGGCTGGAATTTGCAGCACGTCGACCGCGTGCGCCGCGCGCGCGCATTGCGCCGCTTCATGCACGTCGGTCAACACCGGGACGTGCAGGCGGGCGCGGATCTCGGCGAAGATCGGCAGCGCCTGATCAAGCCCGAGCCCGCGCGAGCTCTTGGCGGAGGTGCGGTTGGCCTTGTCGAACGAGGACTTATAAACGAAGCCGACGCCGACGCGGCCAGCGATTTCTTTCAGCGCCGAGGCCATCTCTATCGCGTGGGCGCGGCTTTCGAGCGCGCACGGGCCGGCGATCAGCGCCAGCGGCAGGTCGTTGCCGAATTGCGCCGTACCGACGGTGACGATGCTATTTGGTCGCTGCTCCAAGGCTCCCTCGCGGCAGGCGACCATGGCGGGCGCAGGGTCGCCGGTCAATCGTGCGGTTCGAATATCAAAACCGCGCCGAGCGCGTCTTCGCGGCCAATCACCGTGGCGTTCCCGCTATACAGGCCGGCGAGACCGGCCAGTTCTGGCACGGCCTGCAGGCGATCCGCATCGGTCGCAAACAGGCGCAGCGCCGCGAGCCTTGGTCCACGTGAAACATCAGGCGCGACGACACCATAGCGGCGAAGAAAGGCGCTCGGCGTCAACACCTCGATCACGCCACGTGGGGTAGCGAGCGAGAAGCCACCATCGATGCTGGCGGCGGCTGATGCACCGCTAAAGTTTTGCATGAAGTTGAGGTGTTGCTCAGGTTCATGGGCAACCACCACCACGCCGGCGACCGCGTGCGCGCCGTTGCTGTGGTGTTGAAATGCTGAGTTCCAGAAGTTCTCCGGATAATGCTGCTGACATGTCGCAAAATGAATCCGCGACGCCCGCTTGTCCTCGGCGAAAGCGAGCGAGAAGCCGAGCTTCACCGGCGAGCCGTCCGGACGTCTGCCCTCGCGCTCAAAGCGCAAGACTTGCGAGCTGGCGATGCCGGCAGCGCGAAAATCGGCGGCGTCGGCGGCCGCGTCGCGTGACTCCAGGATGAGCAGCGAGAAGCCTTCGTCCTCTTGCAGAAAATCGCGGTTGTAAGCGCCGAACAGGGTCGAGAATCCATCACTGCCGAGCTTGTCCGGCTCGGCGAGCGTCAGCAGTTCGATGAAGAAGCCTGCGAACTGGACGATGTGGTTATGCGTCCCCCACGGATGCCGATTGCGCGCGCCAACGGTGAAGCCGAGGCCGCGGTAGAGCGCGGCGGCGGCGTCGAGATCGCGCACCGCGTGGACGATGTGGTCGAGGCCGCGTGCCATGTCGCGCAGCTTGCGGCAGTCGTCGGAATTACACCAGCCGGCTTCTCTCCACCGCCGCCCCGATAAAGGAGGCAAACAGCGGGTGCGGCGCGAATGGCCGCGATTTTAGCTCGGGATGGAACTGCACGCCGATGAACCAGGGATGGTCGTCGTATTCGATGATCTCGGGCAGGATGCCGTCGGGCGACATGCCGGAAAAGCGCATGCCGCGCTGTTCGAGCCTGCCCTTGTAAGTGGTGTTGACCTCGTAGCGGTGGCGGTGGCGCTCGGAGATGTCGGTTGCGCCGTAGATCTCGGCGACGCGGCTGCCGCGCGCCAGCATCGCGGGATAGGCACCGAGCCGCATCGTGCCGCCGAGATCGCCTCCGGCCGCCCGCTTGTGCAGCTCGTTGCCTTTGAGCCATTCGGTCATCAGGCCGACCACCGGCTCTTTGGTCGGACCGAACTCGCTCGAATTCGCCTCCTCGATACCGCACAGGTTGCGCGCCGCCTCGATCACCGCCATTTGCATACCGAAGCAAATGCCGAAATAGGGCACGTGGCGTTCGCGCGCGAACTGCGCCGCCTTGATCTTGCCTTCGGCGCCGCGCTGGCCGAAGCCGCCGGGCACCAGAATGCCGTTGACCTGTTCGAGGAACGGCGCCGGATCCTCGTTCTCGAATACGTCGGACTCGATCCAGTCGAGATTGACCTTGACCTTGTTGGCGATGCCGCCATGCGAGAGCGCCTCGATCAGTGATTTGTAGGCGTCCTTCATGCCGGTGTATTTGCCGACAATGGCGATGGTGACGTCACCCTCCGGATTGCGGATGCGCTCGTTGATCTGCCGCCATTTGTCGAGATCGGGAGCCTGCTGTGGCTCGACGCCGAATGCCTCCAGCACCTGCGTGTCGAGTCCTTCCGCCGAATAGGCCTCCGGCACCGCGTAGATGTTGTCGACGTCGCGCGCCTCGATCACCGCCTCCTCGCGCACGTTGCAGAACAGGGCAAGCTTGCGGCGCTCGCTCTCCGGGATCGGCCGATCGGTGCGGCAGAGCAGGATATCGGGTTGGATGCCGATCGAGCGCAGTTCCTTGACCGAATGTTGGGTCGGCTTCGTCTTCAGCTCGCCGGCGCTGGGGATGTAGGGCAAAAGCGTGAGGTGGATGTAGATCGCGTGATGGCGCGGCAATTCATTGCCCAACTGCCGGATCGCCTCGAAGAACGGCAGGCCCTCGATATCGCCGACGGTGCCGCCGATCTCGCAGAGCACGAAGTCGAAACCGTCATTGCCGTCGCGGATGAAGGCTTTGATCGTGTCGGTGACGTGCGGAATGACCTGCACGGTGGCGCCGAGATAATCGCCGCGCCGCTCCTTGGAGAGGATCTCCTGATAGATGCGGCCAGTGGTGATGTTGTCCTGGCGCGTGCAGGGCCGCCCGGTGAACCGCTCGTAATGGCCGAGATCGAGATCGGTCTCGGCGCCATCGTCGGTGACGAACACCTCGCCGTGCTGATAAGGCGACATGGTGCCCGGGTCGACGTTGAGATAGGGGTCGAGCTTGCGCAGGCGCACGCGATAGCCGCGTGCCTGCAGCAGCGCGCCGAGCGCCGCCGATGCGAGACCCTTGCCGAGAGAGGAAACCACGCCGCCGGTGATGAAGATGTACCGCGCCATGGGGCCTAACCTGTAGCGCGGCCGATTCGATTCGACGAGAGTGAAAAATGGGCGGCAGAGCTGCGCCGGAGCGCGACCCCGGAAGCGTCATATTTCCAGTGACTTGCGCCGGCTACCTGATCTTGCGGCAAAACGTCGCTTCGCATTCGCATCCTCATAATGGCGAAGGGGCCGGTTGCCCGGCCCCTTGCGGTTGTTTCATTTCGACTGCGGCACCGTCGGCCCCGCGGGAGCGGCAGGTGCCGGCGCGGCGGGCGCCGCCGGCGGCGGCCCACCTTGCAGCTGGTTGAGCAGCCCGCCACCCGGGCCGCCGATCGGCGGCGGCGCGCCGGGCGCCGGCGCGCTCGGGCCGGCCGGGCTGCCTTGCAGGATCGAGCTCGGCTTGCGGTTCATGCCGGCCAAAATCGAGAGAACGAGACTGGTGGCAAAGAACAGCGCGGCCAGGATCGCGGTTGCGCGCGTGAGCATATTGGCGGTGCCGCGGCTGGTCATGAAGCCGGAGCCGCCGCCGATACCGAGGCCGCCGCCTTCCGAGCGCTGCAGCAGCACGACGCCGATCAAGGCGAGGACCAGCATCAAGTGGATGACGATGACGACTTGCTGCATGCAGTCAAAATCCGTTGGCTCCCGCCGGGATCGGCGGCTCACCACCGCTCATATAGGAAGTCGCGGCGGTCTCTACACGATCGCCGCATGCTTTTCCACCCTGCGAGGAACTACCGATAAACCGCCGCGATCGCGAGAAAATCTGTCGCCTTGAGGCTGGCACCGCCGACCAGGGCGCCGTTGACCTCCGCGATCGTCAACAGCTCTCTTGCATTGGCCGGTTTGACCGAACCGCCATAGAGGATGCGGACCCCCTGCCCGCCAAAACGCGCCGTCAACCGCTTCCGGATGAAGGCGTGCACCTCGGCGACGTCGGCGGGGGTCGGCGTCAATCCGGTGCCGATGGCCCAGACCGGCTCATAGGCGACGACGAGGTTGGCGCCGGTCGCCCCATTGGGCACCGAACCGGCCAACTGGCTCCCGACGACATCGAGCGTGCGCCCAGCCTCGCGCTCGGCCTGCTGCTCGCCGACGCAGACAATGGCGGCAAGGCCCGCCCGCCAGGCGGCCTCCGCCTTGGCGCGTACCTCGGCGTCGCTCTCATGATGGTCGGTGCGCCGCTCGGAATGGCCGACGATTACCGCGCGGGCGCCCGCGTCAGCCAACATCTCCGCGGAAATGTCACCGGTATGGGCACCGGATGCGGCCGCATGGCAATCTTGGCCGCCGATTGTAACGGCCGAGCCATGCGCGGCCTGCGCAAAGTGCGCCAGCAGCGTGAACGGCGGACAGACCATCACATCGGCGTCGAGCCCGCCCGCGCCGGCGATGATCTTGTCGAGCTCGGCCTGGGACGCGGAGAGCCCATTCATCTTCCAATTGCCGGCGATTAGTGGGCGCAAGCCTGCCATCGTTTAGTCCCTTTCGGCCTGCCGTTATCAGACCCGTCCGGCAGATGCCAGTCGTGGCCGGCCGCGCGGCGATCCTGCTTGAGTTGCAAGCGTTTGGGCCGCTCCCTATAAGAGCGCGGCCACCCCTGCGGCGATGCCGATCGCGACGGAAGAAACACGCGCCGATGCTCCGCGGAATTCACAAAGCGTCCTCGACCTGGCTCGGCAAGGCCGTCATGGCCGCCGTGATGGGCTTCCTGGTGATCAGCTTCGCCATCTGGGGAATTGGCGACATTTTCCGCGGCGCCGGACGCAACGACGTCGCCAAAATCGGCGGCAGCGAAATTTCGATCGATCAGTTCCGCCAATACTATAACAATCGCCTGCAGCAATACTCGCAGCAGGCGCGGCGGCCGATTTCGTCCGACCAGGCGCGCGCCCTCGGCCTTGACCGTCAGATTCTCGGTCAGATCATCGCCGAAACGACGCTGAGCGAAAAGGCGCGCGACATGCGGCTGGCGCTGAGTGACGCCGAGATTGCCAACCGTATTACCAGCGATCCGAGCTTTCGCGGCCCGGACGGTCAATTCGACCACAACCGCTTCCAGGCGATCATCAACCAGGCCGGTTATACGGAAGGGCGCTTCGTGCAGGAGCAGCGCGATGTGCTGCTCCGCCGCCAGATCGCGCAGAGCATCAGCGGCGGCTTGACCGCCCCCAAGACCGCGATTGAAGTGGTCAATCAATTCCGCAACGAGATGCGCGCCGTCGATTACCTCGCGCTCGGGCCGGCGCAAGCCGGCGATGTTCCGGCGCCGACCGCCGATCAACTCAAGCAATATTTCGACGAGCGCAAGGCGCTGTTCCGCGCGCCCGAATACCGGAAGGTCACGCTGCTTTCGGTGTCGCCCGCCGATCTCGCCAAACCAGACGCCGTCAGTGACGCCGACGCCAAGGCCTATTACGAGCAGCACAAAGGGCAATACGGCAAGCCGGAGAAGCGCGAAATCCGCCAGATCGTCTTCGCCAACGCGGAGGATGCGGCGGCGGCACGCGAGAAGATCAGCAAGGGCGCGAGTTTCGACGACATTGTCAAGGAGCGTGGGCTCAAGCCGAGCGATACCGATCTCGGTATGCTCACCCGTTCCGACATCATCGATCCGGCGGTGTCGGCAGCGGCGTTCTCGCTCAAACCCGGCGAAGTAAGCTCGCCCGTCAAAGGCACCTTCGGCGGCGTGCTGGTCACAGTCGGCAAGATCGAGGCGGGCGAGCAAAAGAGCTACGAGGAGGTCGCCGGCCAAATCAAGCGCGAGATTGCCGAGGAGCGCGCGCGCATCGAGGTCGGCGAACTGCGCGACAAGATCGAAGACGAGAAAGCTTCCGGCGCGACGCTGGCCGAGGCGGCCAAGAAACTCAGTCTCAAAGCGGTCACCATTGACGCCGTCGACCGCTCCGGACGCGGACCCGATGGCAAACCGATTGCCGAATTGCCGAAAGGCGTCGATCTCGTGGCGGCCGCCTTCAACAGCGACGTCGGCGTCGACAACGAAGCGCTGCAATTGCCGACCGGCGGCTACGTTTATTTCGACGTCAACGCCATCATGCCTTCCCGCGAGCGCACGCTCGACGAGGTCAAAGATAAGGTCGAGGCCGCGTGGCGCGACGACGAAATTACCAAGCGCTTGATCGCTAAGGCCGACGCCCTGCTGGCCAAGCTCAAGAGCGGGGCGACGCTCGAACAAGTGGCGAGTGAGGCTGGCCTGCAGGTGCAGAAAGGCGCCGGCCTGCAGCGCGGACGCCCGGGCGGATTTGTGCCGGCCAAGCTCGTGCAGGCGGTCTTCGCTTCACCCAAGGACGTGCCCGCCGTCGCCGAAGGCGACAAGCCGACCGAGCGCTTCGTCTTCAAGGTGACGGAGGTCAGCGATCCGGTGCTCGACCCCACCTCGCAAGAGGCCAAGGCCATCGCCGCCACGCTCGAAAATTCCTATGCCGATGACCTGATCGGTCAGTTCATCGCGCGACTGGAAAGCGACTATGGCGTGACCGTCAATGAGGCGGCGCTCAACCAGGTGGTCGGGGGTTCATCCGAGCCCGGCGGCTGAGGTCATGCAGATCGAGCCTTCGGAGGCTGAATTCGCCGAGCGCTACGGCCGCGGCGAGCCGCAGGTGGTGTGGACAAGCCTGGTCGCCGATTTGGAGACCCCGGTCTCCGCCTTCCTCAAGCTGGGCGGCGGCAAGCCGATGAGCTTTCTTTTGGAGTCGGTCGAGGGCGGAGCGACGCGTGGCCGCTATTCGATCATCGGCCTCGAGCCGGACTTGATCTGGCGCGCCAACGGCGCGCGCGCCGAAGTCAATCGCCAGGCGCGCAGCCAGAGCAAGTTCGCGTCCTGCCCCGAGCCGCCGCTGCAGGCGCTGCGCGCTTTGATCACGGAAAGCCGCATCGCGCTGCCCGCGGCGCTGCCGCCGATGGCGGCCGGCGTGTTCGGTTACCTAGGCTACGACATGGTGCGGCTGATGGAGGAACTTCCGGCGACGCACCCCGACCCGATCGGCATTCCCGACGCCATCTTGGTGCGCCCAACCATCATCGTGGTCTTCGATACGGTCGAGGATTCGATCACCGTGGTGACGCCGGTGCGGCCGGAGCGCGGCACCGACGCCGGCGCGGCGCTTAAGCGCGCGGTCGAGCGCCTGTCGGCGGTCGTTGATGCGCTTGACCGGCCGCTCGACAAGTCGCTCGCCGACACTCACGCCGGGCCATTCGAGGTGCCGGCGCGATCGAACACCGCGCCCGACGAGTACAAGGCCATGGTGCGGCGGGCGCGCGACTACATCGCCGCGGGCGACGCCTTCCAGATCGTGCTGGCGCAGCGCTTCGAGGCTCCGTTCACGCTGCCGCCCTTCTCGCTCTACCGCGCGCTCAGGCGCATCAATCCGGCACCTTTTTTATTCTTTCTCGACTACGGCGATTTCGCCGTCGCCGGCTCCAGTCCGGAAATTCTCGTGCGGCTGCGCGGCGACACCGTCACCATCCGGCCGATCGCCGGCACGCGGCCGCGCGGCGCCACGCCGCACGAGGATAAGGCGATGGAAGAAAGCCTGCTCGCCGATCCGAAGGAGCGCGCCGAGCATCTGATGCTGCTCGATCTCGGCCGCAACGATGTCGGGCGCGTCGCCAAGATCGGCACGGTGAAGGTCACCGACCAGTTCTTCGTCGAGCGCTACAGCCAGGTGATGCATATCGTCTCCAACGTCGAAGGCATCCTCGACGGCAAATGCGACGCGCTCGATGCGCTCGCCGCCGGTTTTCCCGCCGGCACCGTGTCGGGCGCCCCGAAAGTACGCGCGATGCAAATCATCGACGAGTTGGAGAAGGAAAAGCGCGGGCTCTATGCCGGTTGCGTCGGCTACTTCTCCGCCGCCGGCGAGATGGACACTTGCATCGTGCTGCGCACCGCGCTGATCAAGAATGGCATCATGTATGTGCAGGCCGGCGCCGGCATCGTTGCCGACAGCGATCCCGACTATGAGCAGACCGAATGCATCAACAAGGCGAAGGCCTTGTTCCGGGCGGCGGAGGAGGCTCGTCGGTTTGCCAGCACCGCCAAGCGCGGACAGTGACGGAGACAGCCATGAGCCACGACCACGATCATACGCTGAAGTGGAAATACGATGGCGTGCGGGTCATTCCCGGCCATTCGCTCGATCCCAACACGGCGCAGACGCCGGGCATGGACCGCAAGGCCGCCATCAACTATGCGCGCGTCGGCGCGCAGAAAATCTGGGCAGGCACCGTCTCCATCCACCCCAACGCCAAGACCGGCGCGCATCATCACGGCGCGCTGGAAAGTGTGATCTACGTCGTCCGCGGAAGAGCGCGCATGCGCTGGGGCGAACACCTCGAATTCGTCGCCGAGGCCGGACCCGGCGATTTCATCTACGTGCCGCCTTACGTGCCGCATCAGGAGATCAATGCCAGCCGCGACGAGGTGCTCGAATGCGTGCTGGTGCGCTCCGACAATGAGGCGGTGGTGGTCAATCTCGACATCGCGCCGGTCGAGAAGCCGGAAGACGTCCCCTGGGTCGACCCGATCCATAAACGGTAGGCAGCAAGGCCGGCGCAAGCTGGTGTAAGCTTGCGCCGGGGGCTTGGGGACCGCCAAGGTCATGATCGCGCGCATTGCCGTCGGGCTCGACCGGGCGGTCGGCATTTGCATAGCCGCCGCGCAATGGTTGGCGCTGCCCCTCGTCTTGCTGCTGTTTCTGCAATGGCCGTTGCGCGACCTCGTGCGCGCTTATTCGCGCGAGGCCAACGATCTCGGCCAGATCGCCTTTGCACTCTATGTCGCGGTGAGCGTCACGGCGGCGACGCGGGCCGGCACGCATCTCGCCGCCGATACGCTGGCGCAGCGCTATTCGCCGCGCGTCCGCCACTGGCTCAAGAAATTCGGGTCGATCGTTAGTCTGCTGCCCTGGGCCTTATTCGTGCTGATCGCGAGCCGCAACATCGTGCTCTCGTCCCTCGGCGAGCTCGAGCGCTTTCCCGACACCAACAATCCCGCCTATTTCGTCATCAAGCTGGCCCTCTGGCTCATGAGCGTCTTGCTGCTCGTCCAGCTGGCGGTCGACCTCGCCCGCCCACTGCCGCAGGATGCGCGCTGATGGAATGGACCGGCCTTGCGCTGCTGATGCTTGTCGGCGCGGGGATTATTTTCACCGGCTTGCCGGCGGCCTTCGTCCTGATCGCGGCGGCGGTGCTCGGCGCCTTCATCGGCGTTTGCAGCAGCGTCATTCCGCTGAGCCTGCTCGGCGCGCTGCCCGGCCGCCTGATCAATCTGTTCGACAACGACCTGCTGCAGGCCTTGCCGCTTTACGTGATCATGGGCCTCTTGCTCGATCGCCTGCCGGTCGCCGACGCACTCTACCGTGCCGGCAACGCCGCCCTGCCGCGGGGGCCTTCGGCGCCGCTCGTCTCCGGTATCTTGCTCGGCGCGCTGCTTGGGCCGATGAATGGCTCGGTCGGCGCCAGCGTGTTCGGGCTGTCGCGCGTGATTGCGCCGCGGCTTACCGCCGAGGGCGTGCCCCCGGCCTCGCGCGATGCCGTAATTGCGGTCGCCTCCACGCTCGGCGTGCTGGTGCCGCCGTCACTGGTGCTGATCCTGCTCAGCGACGCCATGCTCAACGCGCACACCCTCGCCGTCACTGAGACTGGCCGCGCAGACCGCGTCATCAATACCCAGGACATTTTCCATGCCGCACTGGTGCCGGCCGGGATTTTTCTACTGTTGTGTCTGATCCTGGCATGGTTCGTTGGCCACAACGCCAAACGCTTGCCGCCGCGCGAGCCACTCACCATGCGGCAAGGTTTTCTCGCCGCATTTGCCGTGGCGGCGCTGATCCTGCTCCTCGGCGGTGTTGCAGCCGGTTATTTCTTCGCCGTCGAGGCGGCGGCGGTCGGCGCATTCGTGCTGTTGGTCGCGGGTGTTGCGACCGGGCAGCTGCGCCTGCCGGTGCTGCGCGGCTTGCTGCACGACGCCATGGCGATCACCGGCGCGCTGTTCACGTTGCTGGTCGCGGCGACCAGCTTCACGCTCATCTTGCGCCTGCTCGGCACCGACCAGCTGGTGAGCAACCTGGTCGCCGCCATTCCGGGCGGCGACATTCCGGTGACCGCGGTCGTGCTCGCGGTCATTGCACTCTGCGCCTTCGTGCTCGACGCCTTCGAGATCATCTTTGTCGTGGTGCCGATCGTCGTTCCCCCGCTCCTCATCCGCGTCGCCGATGCGCGCTGGGTATCGGTGCTGGTGCTGCTGACGCTGCAAGCGAGCTTCCTGCTGCCGCCATTCGGCTACGCCTTGATGATGGTGCGCGGCTTGGCGAAACCGCCGGCGCCGTTCCGCCTCTTCGTGCGCGCGCTTGTCCCCTTTCTCGCCGCGCAATGGCTGCTGCTTCTGTTGGTGCTGGTCATGCCGCGCATCGTGCACCTGGTCGACAACCCGGGCGATAGCCTGCGCAACGCGGCGCCCCTGAGCGACCAGGAAATCGACAAGCGGTTCAATGAGATGGTGCCGCTGCCGCCGGATTCGCCGCCATGAACGCTGCTTGACCCCCCGGGGAGCGCCGCTTAAGACCCTTGGCGGGTGCGCCATGATCGTTCTGATCGACAATTACGACAGTTTCACCTTCAACCTGGTCCACTATTTCGGTGAGCTGGGCGCCGAGGTGACCGTCCATCGCAACGACAAGATTTCAGTCGCGGCGGCGATGGCGCTGCAACCGGAAGCGATCGTGCTGTCGCCCGGTCCCTGCACCCCGAACGAGGCGGGCATCTGCCTCGACCTCATCCAGCAGGCGGCACCTACCGTTCCGATCCTCGGCGTCTGCCTTGGTCATCAGGCGATCGGCCAGGCCTTCGGCGGTAAAGTGGCGCGCGCACCGCAGCAGGTGCACGGCAAGCTGTCCGAAATTCACCACGGCGGCACCGGCGTGTTCCGCGGCATCAACGCTCCGTTTCCGGCGACGCGCTATCATTCGTTGGTGGTCGCGCGCGAGGGCCTGCCGCGCGAGCTTGCCGTCAACGCGGAAACCGCCGATCGCACCATCATGGGGCTCGCGCATACGAGCCTGCCGGTCCACGGCGTGCAATTCCATCCCGAGAGCATCGCCTCCGAGCACGGCCATCTGATCCTGCGCAATTTCCTCGACCTTGCGGCCGCCTGGAACGCCAAGACTGGCCGGCACGTCGCGACTATGCACGCGGCGGAATAAGCGAGATCGGCCGTGACCGACGATTTCAAAGCGCTCATCGCCAAGGTCGCGACCGGCGCCTCCCTCACCCGCGAGGAAGCGGCGAGCGCCTTCGATCGCATGATGTCGGGCGAGGCGACGCCCTCGCAGATGGGCGGCTTATTGATGGCGTTGCGCGTGCGTGGCGAGACGGTGGACGAGATCACCGGCGCGGTCACGACCATGCGCGCCAAGATGTTGGGTGTGAAGGCTCCCAAGGATGCAGTCGACGTCGTCGGGACCGGCGGCGACGCCTCCGGCTCGTTCAACATCTCGACCTGCGCCGCCTTCATCGTCGCAGGATGCGGCGTGCCGGTCGCCAAGCACGGCAACCGCGCGCTGTCGTCGAAGTCAGGAGCCGCCGACGTGCTTGGCGCGCTCGGCGTCAAGATCGACTTGAATGCCGAGCAAGTCGGCCGTTGCATCAGCGCGGCCGGCATCGGCTTCATGTTCGCGCCGGCGCATCATCCAGCCATGAAAAATGTCGGTCCGACGCGGGTCGAACTCGGTACTCGCACCATCTTTAATCTGCTCGGGCCGCTGTCCAATCCGGCAAGCGTCAAACGACAGATGATCGGCACCTTCTCCAAGCACTGGGTCGAGCCGATGGCGCAAGTGCTGCGCAATCTCGGCTCGGAGGCGATCTGGGTGGTGCACGGCTCCGACGGGCTCGACGAGATCACCACTTCGGGGCCGACCACCGTGGCGGCCTTGGAAAACGGGACGATACGGGTGTTCGAAATTGCGCCGGAGGATGCCGGCCTGCCGCGCGCCAAGCCGGAAGCGCTGCGCGGCGGCGATGCCGACTATAACGCCAAGGCGCTCATCGACGTGCTCAAAGGCAAGCCGGGCGCGCTCCGCGACGTGGCGCTGATCAACGCCGCCGCCGCGCTCATCGTCGCCGGCAAGGCCAAGAGTTTGCGGGACGGCGCCAAGCTCGCCGCCCGTTCGCTCGACAGCGGCGAGGCCGAGGGCCGGCTGGACCGGCTGATCGCGATCTCCAACGCGTCGGAGGCGGCATGAGCGATATCCTCGCCAAGATCGCGGCCTATAAGCGCGAGGAGATCGCGGCGGCCAAGCGCGCCAAGCCGCTGAGCGTGCTGGAAGCCGAGGCCAAGTCGGCGCCGTCGCCGCGCGGCTTCCTCAAGGCGATCGAGCGCAAGCTTGCTGGGCGCGATTATGCGTTGATCGCCGAGATCAAGAAGGCAAGCCCGTCAAAGGGGCTCATCCGCGCCGACTTCGATCCGCCGACACTCGCGCAGGCCTATGAAGCGGGGGGCGCGACTTGTCTGTCGGTGCTGACCGACGCGCCCTCGTTCCAGGGCAAGCCGGAATTCTTGGCGCAAGCCCGCGCCGCCACCACACTGCCGGTCTTGCGCAAGGATTTCATCTACGAGCCCTATCAGGTCGTGCAATCGCGGGCGCTCGGCGCCGACTGCATCTTGATCATCATGGCGGCGGTCGACGACGCGGCGGCGCGCGACATCGAGGACGCAAGCCTTGCCAATGGAATGGATGTTCTGCTCGAAGTTCATCAAGAAGATGAATTAACAAGAGCTTTACGGTTGCGCTCACGCCTGATCGGCATCAACAACCGCGATCTGCGTAATTTCAAAACTTCCCTCGCCGTCAGCGAGCGCCTGGCGCCGCGCATCCCCAAAGACCGCATCGTGGTCGCCGAAAGCGGGCTTAATACGCCGGCCGATCTTGCCCGCCTCGCGGACGCCGGCATTTCCACCTTCCTCATCGGCGAGAGCCTGATGCGGCAAAACGACGTGGCGGCCGCAACGCGCGCCATCCTCGCCCGCGCGCCGCGCCACGCCGCCGTGGATTAGCCCCATGGCGCGGGGCAGCAAGAGAGGTCCCGCCAAGAAGAAGGCGCCCCTGCTCGGCGACGCCGAACTCACCCATATCGACCAGCGCGGGCAAGCACGCATGGTCGACGTCTCGGCCAAGAGCGCGACCGAGCGCGTCGCGGTTGCCGAGGGCAAGATCATCATGCGCAAGGAGACGCTCGACCTGGTGCTCGCTGGCAATGCCATGAAGGGCGACGTGCTCGGCGCGGCGCGCCTTGCCGGCATCATGGCGGCCAAACGCACGCACGGGCTGATCCCGCTTTGCCATCCGCTGCCGATCACCAAGGTCGCGATCGAAATCAATCCCGAGCACGCCCTGCCCGGCTTCCTGGTGCAGGCGACGGTGAAAGTGACCGGCCAGACGGGCGTGGAAATGGAAGCGCTGACCGCCGTGTCGATCGCATGTCTGACCATCTACGACATGGTCAAAGCGGTCGAGAAAGGCATGCGCATCGAGGGCATCCGCCTGTTGTCGAAGACGGGCGGCAAATCCGGCGACTGGCGCGCCGAGGACTAGCGCATGATCCCGAAAGTTGAGAACCGATATTCGGATCAGATCATGCACGCACGAAAGATTCGTCCGTGGCTTTGATGCCGGTCGCTGAAGCTTTGGCGCGCGTGCTCGCGGATGCGCGTGCGCTGCCGACGGAACAGGTGCCGCTCAAGCACTCGGTCGGGTGCGTGCTCGCCGAAGACGTCGTCGCCCTGCGCACGCTGCCCCCGGCAGATGTTTCCGCCATGGACGGCTACGCGGTGCGCGCGCGCGATGTGGCGCAGGCGCCGGCGAGGCTGCGCGTGATCGGCGAAGTGGCGGCCGGCCATCCCTTCGCCGGCGGCGTCGGTGCGGGCGAGGCCGTGCGCATCTTCACCGGCGCTTTGCTGCCGGCGGGCAGCGACACCGTCGTCGTCCAGGAGCTGGCGAGCCGCGACGGTGACGAAGTCACCTTCACCAAGCCGACGGCCAAGGGCCGCAACGTCCGCCGCACGGGAATCGATTTCGCACAGGGCGCGGTACTGCTGCACAAGGGCCGCCGCCTTACCGATCGCGACGTCATGCTGGCCGCCGCCATGAACCATCCGGCGCTGCCGGTGCACCGCCGGGTCAAGGTCGCGGTGCTCGGCACCGGCGACGAATTGGTCCCGCCAGGCAGCGCGGCGAATACGGGTGAAATCGTCTACTCCAATGGTTTCGCGCTCTTGGCCTTAGCCGAGAGCGAAGGCGCGGTCGCCGAAGATCTCGGCGTCGCGCGCGATAACATCGCGGACATTGCTGTCTGCGTTCGGCGCGCGCGCGCTTGGGGCGCCGATATTCTGCTGACCTCGGGCGGCGCCTCGGTCGGCGAGCACGATCTGGTGCAGCGGGCGCTGCGCGCCGAGGGGCTCGCGCTCTCCTTCTGGCGGGTGGCGCTGAGGCCGGGACGGCCAATGATGCATGGCCGGCTCGGGCCCATGCAGGTGCTCGGCGTGCCAGGCAATCCGGTCTCCGCCTATGTCTGCGCCTTCCTGTTCCTGGTACCCCTGATCCGGCGGCTGGCCGGCCGCGCCGACCTCACGCCGACTCCGCAAGCGGCGCGGCTCGGCCGCGATCTACCGGCCAATGACGAGCGGCAGGATTACCTGCGGGCGACCCTCGCCGAGGGGCCCGGTGGCCTTGTGGCGACCCCGCTGCCCGACCAGGACAGTTCCCTGATGGCTCCGTTGGCCAAGGCCGATTGCCTGCTGATTCGCGAGCCGCACGCGCCGGCGGCGGTAGCCGGTTCACCCTGCGTCATCCTTAAGCTCGGCCTTTAGCGGCCTTTCGATTTTTTCACCTCAAATTAAACCCTTGCAGAACACATATCGAACAGATAGTGTCCGTTCATGATTTGTTTCTGGCCGCCCGCCGCTGTGACATGAGGGGCGCCGGCCGCGACGGGGAAAAACCGATGCTGACCCGCAAGCAATTCGAGCTTTTGCGCTTCATCCACGAGCGCCTCACCGAAAGCGGCGTGCCGCCCTCTTTCGATGAAATGAAAGATGCGCTCGATCTGCGCTCGAAGTCCGGCATCCACCGGTTGATCACCGCGCTCGAGGAGCGCGGTTTCATTCGACGGCTCGCCAATCGGGCGCGCGCGATCGAGGTGATCAAGCTGCCCGAGTCGGTCGGCCATGGCCTCTCCGGGCGCGCGCGCGGTTTCACCCCGAGCGTGATCGAGGGCGGCGGCCGCGTGCGCCCCTCCTCGGATGAGGAGATCGCCGAGGGTGGGCGTCCAATCGCGGTGCCGGTGATGGGCCGCATCGCCGCCGGCACGCCGATCGAAGCGATCCAAACCCGCAGCCATGTCATCAATATGCCGCCCGATTTGCTCTCCAGCGGCGAACACTTTGCGCTCGAAGTGCGCGGCGATTCGATGATCGAAGCCGGCATCCTCGACGGCGACATCGCGCTCATTCGCAAATCGGAGGGCGCCGAAACCGGCGATATTGTCGTGGCCCTGATCGACGACGAGGAGGCAACGCTCAAGCGCTTCCGCCGGCGCGGCGCCTCGATCGCGCTGGAGCCCGCCAACACCGCTTACGAGGTGCGCATTTTGCCGCCTAACCGCGTGCGCATCCAAGGCAAACTGGTCGGATTGTTCCGCCGCTACTGATCATCGGCTTCCAAGGCGTCCTTTGGCGGCGTGGCGTCCGGTGGCACAGAGCGCGTTGGTCCCAAGACAATCGGCTCGGTGGGCGGGCCATGCGCCCAGGGCCGATCAAGGCCGACCGGGCGCGCCGCGGTTTCCTCAAGTCGCCCGTCGATCAAACGCAACGCCAGCGCGCCCCTTGCGCGCCAGACCTTGCGGTCGATGATCAGCGCCGCGCACGGCGCCTTCGCCTCGCGCTGGCTCACCACCACGGCGGCGCTCGTGCAGTCCTCCGCCAAAGCCTCGAGCGACCGCGCAAAAGATACCGGCCGGCCGTCGGGCAAATGCCCAACGCAGCCGATGGCGTCGCAGGTCACGCCGGTTTGTAAGCTGGCGTCTTTCGGATCGCGGCTATCCGCGTCCGCGGCAAGCCATTCCTTGACGGTGAAAGCATCGCGTTCGTTGAACAGAATCGAGAGCCGGCCGTCGGGGCCGCGAACGGCGGCGGTTCGGCCGTCGGCAGCGACCAGGACGTCCGGACGCGGCGTCATCGCCGCCCACAGGCAGGCGGCGGCCGCCACCACCGCTCCGCTCGCACGCAGCGGCGTGCGCAGCAGGCAAATCAGCAAGAGCCCCGCCGTGCCGAGCAGCAATGGACCGGTACCGAAGGCGGCGATGCGTCCGACCGCGCCCGGCAAATGTGCGACCCACAAGACGACCGTGATCATCCAATCGATGCCCAGTCCCATCGCCCGCCAACAGATCGCGTCGAAGCCGAAGGGCATGGCCAGAACGCCGAGCATGCCCATCGGCATCACCCAGACCGAGACGACCGGCATAGCAAGCAAGTTGGCGAGCACGCCGTAGGGCGCCAAGCGGTGGAAATGGAACGCGGCGTAAGGCGTCGTGGCCAAGCCGGCGACCAGCGAGGCGAGCACGAGGCCGATCGCTTCGCGCCCGCCCCAAAGCGCAAGCCGCGCCGAGAGCGGGCTGTCCTTGTCGATGGGCAGCGGCAGGCCATGCTGGTAGCCGGCGATCAGCGCGAGCGTCGCGGCAAAGGACATCTGGAAGCTCGGATGCACCACCGCCTGCGGCGACAATAGCAGGACCCCCAGCGCGGCGATGGTCAGCGTGCGGAAGGTGAGCACCGCGCGGTCGGCCAAGACGCCAATGAGCACGATGGCGATCATGATGAAGGAGCGCTGGGTCGCCACCTCGGCGCCCGACAGCAACAGATAAAACGCCACGGCAACGAGCGCGCCGGCAGCCGCCCATTTCTTGATCGGGTGGCGGCTCGCGAGCGACGGCACCAGCGCGAGGCCGGCGCGGATGAAGAAGAACACAATCCCCGCCACCACCGCCATGTGATAGCCGGAGATCGACAAGACGTGCGCGAGGCTCGAGACGTACATCGCGTCGTTGACCGGGGCGGTAATGGCATCGCGCTTACCCGTGATCAGCGCCGAGGCGATGGCACCGCGGTCGCCCGGAAGTTCGGCGCGCATGCTTTTGTCGATCGCCTCGCGGATCGAATCGATGACGGCGGCGTAATGCAGCCAGAAGCCGCCCGCGGCCGGCGCGGCCGCCGCCGTGATCTTGCCGAGCACGTAGCCGGAGGCGCCGATGCCCTGGAAATACATGTCGCGGGCAAAATCATAAGCGCCCGGGGCCAACGGTTGCAGCGGCGGCGACAAATGCGCCTTGAAGGTGATGAAGCTGCCGACCGGCGGCGCCGTTCCGCGACGTACGGCGACGCGCACGCGCTTCGGCGCCTCGCTGAGGCGACGGGCTTCGATGTGTTGCACGCGCACGACAATACGGTCACTGCGCTCGCGCTCTTCGCGCAGCTCGACAAAGCCGGTGATCGTCGCGCTGGCTACCGGGTATTGCAGGACCGGGTGCGCGAGGCGCAGCGTCTGCAGCGTCGCCGTGGCAAAGCCAGCCGCCATCGCGGCAAAACCGAGCGCAACGGGAAACGCGACCGCACGATGGCGTGCGAGCACGGCAATCGCGGTCGCGGCGATGGTGGCGCCGAGCGCTGCCCACCAGGCCGGCTCATGGCCGGCGGTGAAATAAAGGACGATGCCGAAACCGTAGGCGACCGGCAGCCAGGGCGCGAGGCGCCCCGGCGCGCATTCAGCGAGCGCCCACTCCGCGATCTGGCGCTTAATGCGCTCGCCGACGGCGTCGAATTCGGGCAATACGCCGGCCGGCCGTCGAGTGGCATCGACGGTCCACGTTTTCGCGCTCGCTTTGCGATTTCGCGGATTGTTCTGCGCCATGCGCGACGCCCCCGATGCGCTCACGCGGGGATTGCAACGCCGCGATGCTACCTCAGCTATTAGTTGTGGCTACGGGAACGGTTGTGAACGCGCACCGCATTTTTGCGGTCAGCCGGCGGCTTTCTCCTTCGCCACATCCTTCGCGAAAGTGTCGCGCAGCCCAATGGTACGGTTGAACACCAGGCGACCCGGCGTCGAGGTCGGATCGAGGCAGAAATAGCCCTGACGCTCGAACTGTACGGAAACGCCTTGCGCGGCCTCCACGAGCGCCGCCTCCAGGCGGGCCGCGCTCAGGATCTCGAGCGAACTGGGGTTGAGGTCGGCGGCGAAATTCGCGACGTCCGGTTCGGGCTTGGTGAACAGCGGATTATAGAGCCGCACTTCCGCGGGCACCGCATGTGCCGCCGATACCCAGTGGATCGTCGATTTGACCTTGCGGCCGTCAGGCGCATTGCCGCCCTTGGTCGCCGGATCGTAAGTGCAGCGCAGCTCGACCACCTCGCCGGCGGCGTTCTTCTTCACCGCGCGGCAGGTGATGAAATAGGCGTAGCGCAGCCGCACCTCGGCGCCGGGTGAGAGCCGGAAGAATTTCTTCGGCGGATTCTCCATGAAGTCGTCGCGTTCGATGAAGAGCTCGCGGGAGAATTTGAGCTTGCGCGATCCGGCCGCCGCGTCGTCGGGATGGTTGGCGGCGTCGAGTTCCTCGACCTGCCCTTCCGGGTAGTTTTCGATCACCACTTTGAGCGGCTTGAGCACCGCCATGCGGCGGGAAGCGCGCCTGTTCAGCACTTCGCGGATCGAGAATTCGAACATGCCGACATCGACGGTGCTATTGGCCTTGGCGACACCGATGCGCCTGACGAAGTCGCGGATCGCCTCCGGCGGCACGCCGCGCCGGCGCAGGCCGGCCATTGTCGGCATGCGCGGATCATCCCACCCCTTCACATGACCGTCGCGCACCAAGAGCGTGAGCACACGCTTCGACAGTACCGTGTAAGTGAGATTGAGCCGGGCGAATTCGTACTGACGCGGCCGCGACGGCACCTGGAGGTGCTCGATGAACCAGTCGTAAAGCGGGCGATGATCTTCGAATTCGAGCGTGCAGATCGAATGGGTGATGTGCTCGATGGCATCCGACTGGCCGTGCGCGAAATCATAGCTCGGATAGATCTTCCAGGCGGTGCCGGTGCGCGGATGCTCGGCGTGCAGGATGCGGTAGAGCACCGGGTCGCGCAGGTTGATGTTGCCCGCGGCCATGTCGATCTTGGCGCGCAGCACCCGCGCGCCATTGGAAAATTCGCCGGCGCGCATACGGCGGAAGAGGTCGAGATTGTCCTCGATCAAGCGGTTGCGGAACGGGCTGTTCCTGCCCGGCTCGGTGAGCGTGCCACGATTGACTCGGATCTGCTCGTGCGTCTGATCGTCGACATAGGCGAGCCCGGCGCGGATCAGATTCTCGGCCCATTGATAGAGCTGCTCGAAATAGTCGGAGGCGTGGTAAAGATGCTTGCCCCAATCGAAGCCGAGCCAGCGTACGTCGCGCTCGATGGCGTCGATATATTCCTGCTCCTCCTTGGCCGGGTTGGTGTCGTCGAAGCGCAGGTGGCAGCGGCCGCCGAACTCCGCGGCGATGCCGAAGTTGAGGACGATCGACTTGGCGTGACCGATATGGAGGTAGCCGTTCGGCTCCGGCGGGAAGCGGGTAACGACTTCGCGCACGCGGCCAGCGTCGAGATCAGCCTTAACGATGTCGCGGATGAAATCGCGCCCGGCCTCCGCTGCGTCCGTCTGCCCGCTTGCCGTATCGGCCTTGGCCATCTGTCCTCGCACTCCGTTCGGCCCCGTTGGCGGCGGCCTATGCCATGACGGGATGCACCGCTCAATGTCAATTGCGCTGACACTATGGTAGACGGACCGCGATGACGGTCGTCACGCGCTTTGCACCCTCCCCCACCGGCTTCCTCCACATCGGGGGGGCGCGTACCGCATTGTTCAACTGGCTCTACGCGCGCCATCGCGGCGGCAAGATGCTGTTGCGCATTGAGGACACCGACCGCGAGCGCTCGACCAACGCGGCAATCAACGCCATCATCGACGGCCTCACTTGGCTCGGGCTCAATTGGGACGGCGAGCCGGTGTTCCAGTTCTCGCGCGCGGCGCGGCACCGGCAAGTGGCCGAGCAGCTGCTTGCCGCCGGCAAGGCGTACCGCTGCTTTGCCAGCCCCGAGGAGCTGACCGCCATGCGTGAGGCGGCGCGGCGCGAGGGGCGCGCCAAGCTCTATGATGGACGCTGGCGCGAGCGCGACGCGTCCGAGGCGCCGCCCGGCGTCAAGCCGGTGATTCGCCTCAAGGCCCCGCTCACCGGCGAGACGGTGATCGAGGACCAGGTGCAAGGCCGTGTCACCTGGCAGAATTCGGACCTCGACGACCTCGTGCTGCTGCGCTCCGACGGCACGCCGACCTACATGCTGGCGGTGGTGGTCGACGACCATGACATGGGCGTCACCCACGTTATCCGCGGCGACGATCATCTCACCAATGCCGCACGGCAGACGCAGATCTACGAGGCGCTTGGCTGGGGCTTGCCGATGATGGCGCATATCCCGCTGATCCACGGACCGGACGGTTCCAAGCTCTCCAAGCGTCACGGTGCGCTCGGCGTCGACGCTTATCGCGCCATGGGTTACCTGCCGGCCGCGATGCGCAATTATTTGGTGCGGCTGGGTTGGGCCCATGGCGACCAGGAAATCTTCACGACCGAGGAAATGGTCGCGGCATTCGATCTGCCGGCGATCGGACGTTCGCCGGCGCGTTTCGACTTTCCCAAGCTCGAGAGCCTCAACGGCTATTACATACGGCAGACGGCGGACGCCGATCTGTTGGCGGCGATCGAGCAACTCTTGCCGCACATCGCCGGTGGTGGGGAACTTGCGAGCAAAATGACGCCCGCTATGCGGGCCAAATTGCTCGCCGCCATGCCCGGCCTGAAGGAACGCGCCAAGACTTTGGTCGAACTCTTCGAGGCCTCCCGCTTTGTCTGGACCGATCGTCCGATCGACATTAACGACCAAGCGCGGGCTCTGCTCACCCCGGAAGCAAAAGCCATGATCGGCGCGCTGCTGCCCGAACTGGCGGCTTCTGCCGACTGGAGCACAGCTACCGTCGAAGCCGCGGTGCGCGGCTTTGCTGAGCGCTCGGGGCTTAAGCTTGGCGCCGTCGCTCAGCCGCTGCGCGCCGCGATGACCGGCCGCACGACCTCGCCACCGATTTTTGACGTCCTTGCCGTCCTCGGGCGCGAGGAGAGCCTGGCGCGGCTGCGCGACCAAGCTGCGGTACCGAGCGAGGTGTAACCGCTGCAAGCGTTTCGGAGCCGACAGGCCGTGCCCATATTGTGGGCGCGTCTTTCGAGGGCCCTATCTTGCAGTGCACACAAGGATGGGCTACGCGAAAGACGCCGGAAAAGACTGCGCGGCCGAGCCGCGATCGCGCCGCTTCCGGCCCCTTTCGAACCGAGACGCCGCTGCTCGCTGTAACACGAGGGTTCGCCCATGGACGCCAAAACCGACACGCGGAAAACCAGCTCGATTACCGTCGGCAACAAGAACTGGGATTTCCCGATCTACAAAGGCAGCATCGGCCCGGACGTGATCGATATCGCCAAATTCTACAACGAGACCGGGATGTTCACCTACGACCCCGGCTTTACCTCGACGGCGAGCTGCGAGTCGAAGATCACCTATATCGACGGCGACGAGGGCGTGCTGCTCTATCGCGGTTACCCGATCGAGCAACTCGCCGAGCACGGCGATTTCCTGGAGACCTGCTATCTGTTGCTCTACGGCGAACTGCCGACGCCGGCGCAGAAGGCGGATTTCGATTACCGCGTCACGCGCCACACCATGGTGCACGAGCAGATGGCCCGTTTTTTTCAGGGCTACCGGCGCGACGCGCATCCGATGGCGGTGATGGTCGGCTCGGTTGGCGCGCTGTCGGCCTTTTACCACGACTCGACCGACATCTCCGATCCGCATCAGCGCATGGTCGCCTCGATCCGCATGATCGCGAAAACGCCGACGCTTGCGGCGATGGCCTACAAATATTCGATCGGTCAGCCCTTCGTTTATCCGAAGAACGACCTCGACTTCGCGTCGAATTTTCTGCGCATGTGCTATGCGGTTCCCGCGGAGGAGTACAAGGTCAACCCCGTGCTCGCGCGCGCCATGGACCGCATCTTTATCCTGCACGCCGATCACGAGCAGAACGCTTCAACCTCGACGGTCAGGCTTGCCGGCTCCTCCGGTGCCAATCCGTTCGCCTGTATCGCGGCGGGCTGCGCCTGCTTATGGGGCCCGGCGCATGGCGGCGCCAACGAGGCGGCGCTCAATATGCTGCGCGAGATCGGCACGGTCGACCGTATTCCTGAATTCGTACGCCGCGCCAAGGACAAGAACGACAGCTACCGGCTGATGGGCTTCGGCCACCGCGTCTACAAGCATTACGATCCGCGCGCCAAGATCATGCAGAAGACCTGCCACGAGGTCTTGAACGAGCTCGGCATCAAGGACGACCCGCTGCTCGAGGTCGCCATGGAGCTGGAAAAGATCGCGCTCAACGACCCGTATTTCATCGAGAAGAAGCTCTATCCGAACATCGATTTCTATTCCGGCATCACGCTCAAGGCGATGGGCTTCCCGACCACGATGTTCACCGTGCTGTTCGCGGTCGCGCGCACCGTCGGCTGGATCGCGCAGTGGAAAGAGATGATCGAGGATCCGCACCAAAAGATCGGCCGCCCGCGCCAGCTCTATACCGGCGCACCCAAGCGCGACTACGTGCCGATTTCGCGGCGCAAGTAAGCGAAGTCAGCCGCCCTTGCCGTTGCCGCCCTTGCCGTTGAGCTTGGGCGCCTTGGCGCCGTCATAGGCCCACTGCGCGTAGATGCCGGCCCAGGTGAACCCGCCGCCGAACGCCGCGAGCACCATCTTGTCGCCGCGCTTGAGCTTCGGCTCGTAATCCCACAGGCACAGCGGAATGGTCGCGTTGGTGGTGTTGCCGTATTTGTGGATGGTCACCATCACCTTGTCCATGGCGAGCCCCATGCGCTCGGCGGTCGACTCGATGATGCGTTTATTGGCCTGATGCGGCACCAGCCAGTCGATCATGTTGGCGCGCAGATTGTTGCGCGCCATAATCTGGCCCGCCACCTCCGCCATCTTGGCGATGGCGAATTTGTACACCGCGGCGCCTTCCTGATGCACGTAATGCAGGCGCTTGGCCACGGTCTCGACGCTCGCCGGCATGCGGCTGCCGCCCGCCTTCTGATGCAAATGAATCATGCCGGAGCCGTCGGAATGGATCTGCGCGTCGAGAATGCCGTAGCCCTGGTCGTTGGGCTCGAGCAGCACGGCGCCGGCGCCGTCGCCGAACAGCACGCAGGTCGCGCGGTCGGTGTAGTCGATGATCGACGACATCTTGTCGGCGCCGACCACCACGACCTTGCGCGCCGTGCCGGTGGCGATGAATTGGGCGGCGATGGTGAGCGAATAGAGGAAGCCGGAACAGGCCGCCTGCACGTCGAACGAGCCGATATTGTTGATGCCGACCATGTCGCAGATGAGGTTCGCGGTCGAGGGAAACTGCATGTCCGGCGTGGTGGTCGCGCAGATCAGGAGATCGACTTCGCTCGTCTTGGTGTTGGTCTTTTGCAGCAAGCCGCGCACCGCTTCGGCGGCCATGTGCGAGGTGCCGAGGCCCTCGCCCTTCAAGATGTGACGTTCCTTGATGCCGGTGCGTTCGGTGATCCAGGCGTCGCTGGTGTCGACCATGCGCGCCAGCTCCGCATTGGTGAGCAGATCGGGCGGCACGTAGCCATGGACGGCGGTGATTGCGGCGCGAGAGGGAATAGGCAAGGTCAAATCCCGGTTTGGCACCAATCGCTTAGGCCGCAGGGCCGAAGGGCGGGGCAACTTACGCTGAAGGCCGCGCCAATGCCACTAATTCCTGTGCAACCTGGCCGCGCTTGGGGAGATAGCTCAGCACCACTCCGGCGGCGCGGGCGCTGGGAACCCCTTCCCCGACACCCATGATGGCGTCGAGCCGGCCGAAGGCTGCGGTCTGCCGGGCGCGCTCCGGGCCGTCGGTCAGCAAGGGAAACAAGGCGGCGGCAAGGCGCTCCGCCGTGCAGTCCCGCTGCAGGAATTGCGGCACGATCTCCTCGCCAAGGACGAGATTGGCCAGAATGACCGTGCTCACCTTGATCAGGGCCCGCGCGACTGCTTCTTCGACCATGGAAACCTTGTAAGCGGCCACCATTGGCACGCCGGCCAGCGCCAGCTCCAACGTCGAAGTTCCCGATTTGGTGAGTGCTGCCCGCGCCTGGCGGAAGGCAGCATGCTTGTCCGCGGGCTCCGTGACGACGCGCGCCGGCACGCTCCACGCAGCCGCGGCCTGCCGCACCTCGCCGGCCAGGTGCGGCACAGCCGGCACCACAACCTCCAGCGGACCGAAGCGATCCCGCAACCGTTCAAGCGCGGCGCCAAAGGTCGCCGCCAAGCGGCGGACCTCGCCCGTCCGGCTGCCCGGCAGAGCCAGCACAAGCGGTGGATCGGCCCGCCGCCGCAGCGCCTCCGCTGCATTTGGGCGCAGCTTTCCGATTTGCTCGGTTAAAGGGTGACCGACATAGGTCGCCGGCGGACCGCCAAGACGGCGCAGCGTCGCCGGTTCGAATGGCAACAGCGCCAATACGTGATCGATGTAACCGCGCATCGCTTTGGCGCGGCCGGGTCGCCAAGCCCATACCGAGGGGCAAACGTAATCGATGATCGGAATATGCGGCGCCTGCCGGCGCACGCGCCGCGCTATTCGGTGCGTGAAGTCCGGGCTGTCGACGATGACCAACACGTCGGGATTGGCGGCGATGACCGCAGCGGCGGCTTCGGCAATGCGTTTGAGAATCTTCCAGAGGCGCGCCGGAATGGCGGCAAAGCCGATGATGGCGAGATCGCCGAGCGGAAAAGCGCTGTTCACGCCAAGCGCCGCCATCTGCGCACCGCCAAGGCCGGAGATTCGGATATGGCCGTCGGTTGCCTGCCGCAGCGCCCCGATCAACGCCGCCCCCAGGCGGTCACCGGATTCCTCGCCCGCGATGATGTACACGTGCGCGCTGGCCTTAACGGCGTCCGCCATCATTCATTGTCCTGTGGGGATGCCGACGACGAACACATTGGCGCGATCAGCCTCCTGCACTAGCCGCTCGGCCTCGGCCACGATCGTGCTGCCCGCGGCCACAGCGATGCCGGCAAGGCCGGCGTACGCCACATGTTCGACGGTTTGCGGTCCGATCGAGGGCAAATCGAAGCGCCGGTCCTGTCCGTGCTTGGGACCCTTGACCAGCACGCCGTGACCGGCCGGTGCGCGCACGCGGCCGCTTGCGCGCATGTGCGCGATGCGGCTGAGCATCTCATCGGTGCCCTCCGCCGCCTCGACCGCCAAGACGTGCCGATCCGCCACCACGACAGCCTGCCCGACATCGAACGGCGCACTGGCGCGCAGATAGTCGAAGCCCAAGGCGATGTCGGAGCGGTCGCGCTCTGACGGTTGCGCGCGGCCGAGCACGCTCCCCGGCATCAGGATTTCCGGCGCCACTTCATGCGCCCCGAGCACGTGGAAGCCGTTCTCCTCGAACAGTCGGCCGATGTTCTTGAGCAGATGATCGTCGCCGCCGCTATAGGCCGCGATGATGCGTGGCATCAACATCAGTGTCCGCCAATCCGGTCTGATCTGCCATAAGGCCGGCCGCAGCAGCGAGCCGATCAACACCACGTCGTGGCAGCCGGCGGCGTGGGCGAGACGCTCGAACTTGCCGGCCTGTCCGACATAGAGCCAATGGTGCGGCCGTTTGGCGAAATCCGTGGGATCAGCAGCGCCGTGCAGCGGGAACAGCAGCACTTGCCGCCCCTGTGCGGCAACTGAGTCCGCAACCGCCAACGGCAAGCTGCCGCCGCCGCAGATCAGCGCGAGCGGGCCCGATGCGCTCACCTGCGCCGTGGCGCTCATAGCTCCTCATCGGCTTCGTTGCGTTTGACCGCCATGGTGAGCGGGCGTGTGCCGGAACGAATGAAGGCGATCATCTCGGCAACAAGCGGCTCGCCGCCGCACTCCGCTTCCAACTGATCAAGGCGCGCGCGAAACTCGCCGGTGCCGAAAAACAGGGCTTCATACGCCCGCCGCAGCGCAAGAATCTCGGATTTCGCTGTGCCCCTGCGGCGCAGACCAATGACATTGAGCCCAACCAGATTGGCCAGCGGTCCCTGCACGGCGCCCCAAGGAATGACGTCCGCGCGCGCGCCGGAGAGACCGACAATCATGGCGCCTTGGCCGATGCGCACGAATTGCCGCACCGCCGCGCCGCCGCCGAACACCACGTGATCGCCGATCTCGACGTGGCCGCCGAGCATCACATTGTTGGCGATGGTCACGTTGTTGCCGACTTTGCAGTCGTGGCCGACATGGCTGCCAATCAGCAGAAAGCAGCGATCGCCGACTTGTGTGAGACCGCCGCCGTCCTCGGTGCCGGTGTTGATGGTGACGTGCTCGCGGATTTCGCAATCGGCGCCCACCAGGAGCCGCGTCGCGCCGCCGCGATATTTCACCGACTGCGGCGGCGTGCCGAGGGACGCGAAGGGATAGATGACCGTGCGCGCACCGATCGCGGTGTGGCCGCCGATATTGACATGCGACATCAGCCGACAACCGTCGCCGAGTGCGACGTCGCGCCCGATGGTGCAATAGGGACCGATTGAACAGTCTCGTCCGATCGCGGCCCCGGCGGCGATCCGCGCCGAGGGATCGATCATGGGCGCGTTCATGCGTCGTAGATCATGGCGCCGACTTCCGCCTCGGCGACGATGCGGCCGCGCACCTTGGCGAGGCCCTTGTACCACCACATCTGCCGGCGCTGCTTGGACAGCTTCATGTGATATTCGATGGTATCTCCCGGCAGCACCGGACGGCGAAACTTGGCGTTGTCGATGGTCATGAAATAAACGCCCGGCACTTGTTCGATGCGCAGCCCCAGCACGCACAGCACGCCGCCGGTCTGCGCCATGCCTTCGATCATCAACACGCCGGGGAAGATCGGATTTTCCGGGAAATGGCCCTGGAACTGCGGCTCGTTGATGGTCACGTTTTTGATACCGATGCCGCTCTCATTGCCGCGAATATTGATGACCCGGTCGATCATCATGAATGGATAGCGATGCGGCAGCATCTTGAGAATTTTCCCGATGCCAACGCTGTCGATGCTGGTAATGGCTTCGTTCATCGCAATCGCCTCACTCACCGCAGACGGCAAAATCTTCCGTAGTGGAACCGCCGGAAATGCCGGTTTGTGCCACCACCACGCAATGTCGACCAATCATGACATTGTGACCGACCTGGACGAGGTTGTCGATCTTGGCGCCCTCCCCGATCACGGTATCGCCGTCGCCGCCGCGGTCGATGGTGGAGCCGGCCCCGATCTCCACATCGTCCTGAATGATAACGCGGCCTAACTGCGGTATCTTAAGGTGGCCGTTCGCAACCGTGAGATAGGCGAAGCCATCCTGCCCGATACAGCAGCCGGGATGGACGACGACCCGGTCGCCAAGCAAGGCGTGGCTGATCGTCGTTGCAGCCCCGACGGCGCAATCGCGGCCGATATGCACGCCGCCGCCGATCACGGCGTTGGCGGCAATCAGCGTACCGGAGCCGATCGCGGCGTGCGGTCCGATCACCGCGCCTGGCTCGATCACGACGCCGGCTTCCAGCCGCGCCGTCGGATCGATGTGCGCACCGTCGGCGCTGCCGCCGGCATAGAGCGAAGATGGGCGCAGCGCATCGGGAAAGAGCGCGCGCGCCGCCGCCACAAAGGCCTCATAGGGCTTGTCCACGATCAAGGCCGTTACGGAAGCCGGCAGATCGGCTGCGCGTGCCGCAGTCGTCAGGCACGCCCCCGCATGCGTTGTGCGCGCGGCGGCGGCGAACCGGTCATGGTCGAAGAAGGAGAGATCCGAAGGACCGGCGCGCTCGAGCGATGCGATCGAAGCGATACGGCGCGCGGCTGTCCCCTCGCGCGGATGTTGGGCGGCTGTGACGATGGCGACCTCGCCGATCGTGAGACCGCTACCGCGTGCGAAGAATATCGGCTCACTCATACCGGCACAGCCGTGTCGCCGCGAGTGCGGCCCAGTCAGAATTTGGTGCCGCCGCTGAAGCGGAACATTTGCGTGTTGTCGCAGACTTCGTTGCCCGCAGTTCCCGTGGCGCAATATTTGGTCAGCGGGTAGGCAAAATCGAAGCGCAACGGTCCGAGCGGCGAATCCCAGATGAACCCGACGCCGACCGAAGAGCGGATCATCGAGGGATCGTCGAGTCCGACCTGCAGGGTCTCGCCGGTGACATTCCAGCTGGTCGCGCCCTTGTAGCCCCATAGCGAGCCGGCGTCGGCGAAGGTCGCGAGCTTGATGCCGATCTCCTTCGGCAGGAAATAGAGCGGCGTCTGGAATTCCAGCGACGCGCCCCAATACATGCTGCCGCCGAGCGCGTCGTTGGTGGTGCCGAGCGTGAGATCGCGCGGGCCGATACCAGCGGGCGCGAAGCCGCGCACCAGGTTCGGCCCCATGAAGAAGTGATCGAGCATGCGCAGGTCGCTGCCGCCCCACCCCGTGATGTGGCCGGCCTGGACCTTGAACACGCCGACGACGTCAGCCAGCACCTCGGAATAAGTACGCGCCTCGACCGCGGTGCGCAGGAAATTCACATCGCCGCCAAGGCCGGCGAGATCCTGCCGCAGCTCGGCATAGAAGCCGCTGGTCGGCACGCGGTTGTTGTCGAGCGTATTGTAAGCAATCGTGTAACCGGCCGAGGACACCAGCACCGGCCCGCTCGCCAGCTCCTTGCGCACGGCGAGCGAAGCTTCGCCGTCATAGTAGCAGCCGCCCTGCGTGCCTGGATTAATGACCGTATCGGTATTTTGCGCCGCGTTAATCACGCCTTCGTTGACCGGCGTCACGCCTGGACCGCCGTTAATCGTCGCGTTACTGGAGTACTGACAGTTATTATATTGATCCGCCAGGTCGATTTCCTGTCGATAGATCGAATAGCGCGGCTGCAGCGACAACTCCTCCGTCAGCGCAAAACCGAGCCGCAGATTGGTGCCGAACGTTGTCGTGCCGTAGGACACATAGTTGGTCGCCAAGGTCTGGCGCGCGAAAAGATCGACGCCGCCGGACATGCGGTAGCCCATGAGATAGGGTTCGACAAAGGACAGCTCGAAGCCCTTGCTGTATTCCCCATAGCTCACCGAGGCCTTGGCGAACTGGCCGCGTCCAAGCAAGTTGCGTTCGGCGATGCTCACCTCCGAGATGAAGCCGTCGGACGTGGAGTAACCCCCGGAAACCGAGAATTCGCCGGTCGACTTCTCCTCGACATTGACATTGATGATAACGCGGTCGGGGGCCGAACCTGGCTCATTGGTGATTTTGACGGTCTTGAAGAAGTTGAGATTCTTCAACCGCCGCTCGGCACGGTCGATCAGCGCGCGGTTATAGGGATCGCCTTCGCCGATATCGAACTCGCGGCGAATGACGTAGTCGCGCGTGCGCGTGTTGCCGATGATGTTGATGCGCTCGATATAGGCGCGCGCGCCCTCCTCGACCACGAACACAAGGTTGATCACGCGCTTCTGGAAATCGCGGTCGCCGCGCGGACGCACCGTTGCGAAGGCATAGCCGCGCTTGGCGGCCTCGATGGTCATCGCCTCCACGCTCTTCTCGACGAGGTCGGCGTTGTAGACATCGCCCTGGCTTAACTTGACCCGACCGCGCAGCGCGTTCGGGTCCATGGCGCGCACGTTCGACACCACATCGATGCTGCCGACGTGATATTTCGGTCCCTCGTCGATGGTGAAGGTGATGACGAAGCCCTTCTTGGCCGGAACGTACTCACCCACCGCCGAGATGATGCGCACATCCGCATAGCCGTGCTGCAGGTAGAAGCGGCGCAGCAAATCGCGGTCGGCCTCGACCCGGTCGGGATCGTAGATGTCCGTCGTCTGCAGGAAGCTCAGCCAGTTGCTCTCGCTCGTCTTGATGACGTCGCGCAAGCGTCCCTGCGAAAAAGCATGCACGCCAACAAAAATGATATCCTTGACGCCGGTCTTTGGGCCCTCGTGGATCTCGAACACCAGGTTCACGCGGTTGTTCGGCAGTTCGATGATCTTGGGCACCACGGTGACGTCGAAACGGCCGCTGCGGTGGTAGATATCGATAATGCGCTGAACGTCGGCCTGCACGGTCGGCTTCGACAGCGTGCCGCGCGGCTTTGACTGCACCTCGGCCTTGAGCTGTTCGTCCTTGGCTTTCTTGTTGCCCTCAAAGGCAACTTCGTTGATCACCGGACTTTCCACCACGGTGATGACCAGGTGGCCGCCGACATATTTGTAGTTTAGATCTTGGAATAGGCCGGTGGCGTAAAGGCCCTGAATGCCCTCGTTGACCTGGGCTGGGCCCACCCGACCGTCGGGGCCGGGCTTGAAATACGAGCGGACCGTTGCCGCCTCGACCCGGCGATTGCCTTCCACCACGATCGAGCTGACGGTCTGCGCCGATGCAAGACCGGCCGAGGTCACAGCCACCAGCTCGGCACCGACAAGGGTGCCGCCGAGGACTAAGCAGGTGATCGCCAGTCCTCGCAGTAAGCGCACACAAAGTCCCATGCGTCTTTGCGCCCTGTTTCGTCGTTACGGCCGCCCCGTCCCGGGTACAGTTACGGACGGCTGCCGGGCTGGCTTGACCCGCTTTGTACAGCCTTTCTGGTACGCTGCAAACGACTTGCCCACGCAAGTTTCCCTTTTCTCTTCAAAAAGTTGCTGCCGGGCAACGGTTATGACGTGGCGAGGTGGAGAATGTCATTAAAGGTTGCAAAAATCATCAACAGGACGACGATTGCCAACCCAACGCGGAAGCCCATTTCCTGCGCGCGCTCGGACAGCGGCTTACCCCGGATCGCCTCGATTCCATAGAACAAAAGGTGACCGCCATCGAGCATAGGGATCGGGAACAAATTCAACAGCCCGATCGAAACCGACAGCACCGCTGTCAAATGAATCAGTGCGGTGAACCCGACACTGGCGACTTCCGCGGAAACCTGAGCAATGCGGATCGGCCCGCCGAGTTGACTGGCCGCTTCACGGCCGGAGAACACGCCGCCGATATAGGAAATCGTCCGGTCCACCAGGAACCAAGTTTCCTGCGTACCCGCCACGAGCGCTGCGAGTGGTCCAAGCTTTTGCGTCTTGACCTCGCCCGGCGCCATCGAGCGGCTGATGCCGAGAACCCCGATGCTTTGGACATTGCCGAAATTGTCCTTGAGCTCGCGCAATTCCGGTGTGGCATGCAGCGTCACCGGCACACCGCCGCGCTCCACCACGATGGTCAGCGGCTCGCCGGCGCTCACGCTGACAATCCGTTGCATGTCGACGAAGCTGTCAATCTTGCTGCCGTCGATGGAGACGACGAGGTCGCCCGGTTGGAAGCCGGCGGCAGCAGCAGCGCTGCCAGGCTGAACGGCATCGACGCGTGCCGCGGTGGTCTGCTTACCGACCACCATGAATATCCCGGCGAAAATCACGATGGCGAGCAGGAAATTGGCGATCGGGCCCGCCGCGACCACCGCGGCGCGCGGGCCAACTTTTTGCCCGGCAAAGCTGACCTTTCGTTCTTCCTCGGTCATGGCCGCGGCCGCCTCCTGATCGGGGACGCTTGCCGCATTGTCGTCGCCGAAGAATTTGACATAGCCGCCGAGCGGAATCGCCGAGAGCTTCCAGCGCGTGCCATGGCGATCGTTGAAGCCGGCGATCTCCGGTCCGAAGCCGATCGAAAAGGTGAGCACTTTTATGCCGCAGCGCCGAGCCACCAAGAAGTGGCCAAGCTCATGAAAAAACACAACAATCGTCAGGACAAAGAGGAAAGGGACGATATAACCGGCAAGCCCGCCGCCAAATGCGGCCAAGCCGCCTATGACATCGTAATGCATCGCACCCTCTCGTGCCGGCCCCGGCGGCGTTAGACTTACCCAAAGGTTACTAGGATGCCTTTGCGGCAATTTCGGGCAAGAGCTCGCGCGTCAAACTTCTGGCAATATGGTCAACGGCAAGCGCGGCGTCGAGGGCGGCCGGTTCGGCAAGCAGGCCGCGCCGATCCGCCATTTCGAGGGCCGCTTCGACCAGCGCGGGTATGACCGCAAATCCGATGCGGCCGGCAATGAATTCGCCGACCGCGACCTCGTCGGCAGCATTGAGCACGGTCGGCGCTGCGCCGCCCCGTTCGAGCGCGCTTCGCGCCAGCGCCAACGCCGGAAAACGCGCGTAATCGGGGGCTTCAAAGGTGAGCTGCCGCACGGCCGCGAGGTCGAGCCGCGGCGCCGGCCCTTCAATGCGCTCGGGCCAGGCCAGGCAATGAGCGATCGGCACGCGCATGTCGGGCGGGCCGAGCTGCGCCACTACCGAGCCGTCGCTGAACTCGACCATGCCGTGCACCACCGACTGCGGATGGACCAGCACATCGATCTGCGCCGAGGGCAGTGCGAACAGGTGATGCGCCTCGATCAGCTCCAGGCCTTTGTTCATCAGCGTCGCCGAATCGATGGTGACCTTGGGACCCATCGACCAGTTGGGATGACGCAGCGCCTGCTCCGGCGTCGCGGCTTTGATCGCTTCCAGCGACCACGTGCGGAATGGGCCGCCCGAGGCGGTGAGGATCGCACGCCTGATGTGCTCGCGCCGTCCTGCGCCCAGCGATTGGAAGATGGCGTTGTGTTCGGAGTCGACCGGCAGCACGGTGGCGCCGGCTTTGGCAGCGGCGCGCATGAACAGGCCACCGGCGCAGACCAGACACTCTTTGTTGGCGAGCGCAATTGTCGCGCCGCGTTCGAGCGCGGCGAGCGTCGGCTTGAGACCGATGGCTCCGCTGATCGCCGCCATCACCCAATCGGCCGGACGCAGCGCGGCCTCGATCAACGCGGCTTCACCGGCGGCGACCTCAATGCCGCTGCCGGCGAGCGCGGCTTTGAGCTCGTCATAGGCGGCGGGATCGCCGACCACGGCATAGCGGGCGCGCACCTCGCGCGCGATTTGCGCGAGTGCCGCGGCGTTGCGCCGCGCGGTCACGGCTTCGACGCGGTAACGCGTTGGATTGCGTTTGATCAGGTCGAGCGTGCTGGCGCCGATCGAACCGGTTGCGCCCAGAATGGTGATGCTGCGCAGCGCCGGCTGCGCGCGCCGTTCGGATCGAGCAAGGCTCCCGGCCGTCATACGCTCACCATACCAGCAACCCGCGGGCCGCGCCTTCGATGCCGCCACGGGCAAGCCCGATCAGACAAGCAGTGAGGGCCGCCGCCCAGAAGCCGTCAAGGCGGTCCATCAGGCCGCCATGACCGGGAATGAGGTGGCTCGTATCCTTGGCGCCGAAATGGCGCTTGATCTTGGACTCCATCAGATCACCCAGTTGCGCCACCGTCGACAAGACCACTGCCAACATGGCGATCACCGCGACGTTCAGACCGCCGATATAACGCGCACCGGCCGCGCTGAGTAGCGTGGCGCCAAACGCGCCGCTGAGGGCGCCCGACCAGGTCTTCTTCGGGCTAATGGTGGGGGCAAGCCTCGGTCCCCCCAGGGCGCGACCGCCGAAATAGCCACACACATCTGTGCTCCACACCACCGCAAACAAGAACACCAACGCGAGGAATCCCGCGTCCACGTCGCGCCGCAGCAGCACCGGCGCAAGCAGCATCACGAGGGCATAGCCGACACCGGCCACGATCCAAAGGGCGCCGCCCGCCGCAGTCAGCGTCACCCATTCCCGCAGCACGATCACGGCGGCGATCGCCCAAAACACCACGAAGACCCAGCCCCCGATATAGGCCGCGCCGAGCGCGAGCGGCGCCAGCACCAAAGCGGAAGCGACGCGCAGAGTAAGATTGTTTGCGCCCGCCGACGCAACTGTCCCCGCTTCACCGGATTCGGAGCCGGGCGTTGGCACCGGATCAGGATCCGGTCTTGGCGACCAGGCCGCCGAAGCGGCGTTCGCGCTGGCGATAGTCCTCGATGGCCGTTTCGAGCACGGCGCGGTCGAAATCGGGCCAATAGCAGGGCACGAACACCAGTTCGCTGTAGGCTGCCTGCCAGAGCAGGAAATTGGACAGGCGCTGCTCGCCGCTGGTGCGGATAATGAGATCGGGGTCGGGAATGTCGGCCGCATCGAGCGCGCCTGCGAAGGTCGCGATGCCGATGTCGGCCGGCGCAAGGTCGCCCTTGGCGACGGCATCGGCGATGCGACGGGCCGCGCGCACGATCTCCTGACGCGCGCCATAATTGAAGGCGACGACGAGCGTGAGCCCGTCATTGTTCCTGGTCAACTCTTCGGCCTCGATCAAGAGCCGCGCGATGTCGGGATCGAGGCCGTCGCGCTCGCCGATGATGCGCACGCACACATTGTTCTGGTGCAACTCGACGAGATCGTTGCGAATGAAGCGGCGCAACAGTCCCATCAACTCGCCGATCTCACTTGCCGGGCGCGACCAATTTTCGGCGCTGAAGGAGAAAATGGTGAGGTAGCGGATGCCCATCTCGCCGGCGGCCCGGACCGTGCGCCTGACCGCTTCAACGCCGCGGCGGTGGCCCTCGGCGCGCGGCAGGCCGCGGCCCGCCGCCCAGCGGCCATTGCCATCCATGATGATGGCGACATGCCGCGGCACGTCGAAGGGAGCGCCGCGCGGGACTTCGGCCTCGGACATCATTGGTGTCCTCAGACGGTGAGGATCTCCTTTTCCTTGGCGCCCAGCATCTGGTCGATCTCGGCGATCACCACATCGGTCGCCTTCTGAATGTCGGCGCAGAAGCGGTCGTGGTCGTCCTTGCTGATCTTGTGATCCTTCTCGAGCTTCTTGACGATGTCGAGGCCGTCGCGGCGCACGTGGCGCACGGCAACTCGCGCGGTTTCGGAATATTTGTGCGCGACTTTGACCAGTTCGCGGCGGCGCTCTTCGTTGAGCTCGGGGATACGCAGGCGGATAACCTGGCCTTCGGTCGCCGGCGACAGCCCGAGATTGGAGTTGATGATCGCCTTCTCGACGGCGTGCACCAACGAGCGGTCCCAGACATTGACGCTGATCAGGCGCGGCTCCGGCACGCTCACCGTCGCCACTTGGTTGAGCGGCATTTGCGAGCCATAGGCGTCGACATGCACGGGATCGAGTAGATGCGCGGAGGCGCGGCCGGTGCGCAGGCCGGAGAGCTCGGTTTTGAGCACCGCGGTGGCGCCGTGCATGCGGCGCTTGAGTTCGGTCAAGTCGTGCGTTTCAGTGGCCATGGCGATCCCCCGAGACCAGAGTCGTTAGCGTCAACCGACGATGGTGGCGCGCCCTTGGCCGCGCAGCACCGCCTTGATCGCACCCGGCTCCGCAATCGAGAAGACGATGATAGGCATGTGGTTTTCCCGGGCAAGCGCGAAGGCGGTGCCGTCCATCACGCGCAGATTCTTCTCCAGCGCCTCCTGATGGCTGAGTTTGTCGTACCGCTTGGCCTTCGGGTCCTTCTTCGGATCGGCGGTATAGACGCCGTCCACATTGGTGGCTTTGAGCACGGCCTCGGCGTCCAGCTCGGCCGCGCGCAACACCGCGGTGGTGTCGGTCGTAAAATAGGGATTGCCGGTCCCGGCCGCGAGCAGCACCACGCGCCCCTTGCCGAGGTTTTTTATCGCACGCTTGCGATTATAAGTCTCGCAGACCGAGGGCATGGCGAGCGCGGACAGCGTGCGCGCCTCGCAGCCCGCGCGTTCGACCGCCGCTTCCAACACCAGACAATTCATCACCGTCGCCAGCATGCCCATGGTGTCGCCGACCGGGCGCGGCACACCGCGCGCGGACACCTCGACCCCGCGGAAAATGTTGCCGCCGCCGACGACCACGCCGAGCTCGACACCGAGCTTGGCGGCGCCGACGAGATCGGCGGCGATGCGCTCGACCGTGTTCTGCTCGATGCCGAAGCCTTGCGCGCCGTTGAGCGCTTCGCCGGACAGCTTGAGGATGACGCGTCGGTAGAGCGGATCACTCATTCGCTGCGATCCTCCATCGGATTGACCAGAGCTCTGACGTCAACTTTGCCCTGCGGCGGCTGCAACCTCGGCGGCGAAATCGCTTTCCTGCTTCTCAATTCCCTCGCCGAGCGCGTAGCGAATGAAGCCGGTCACTTTCACCGGTCCTCCCACCCTGCCTTCGGCTTCCTTCAACGCCTGCGCGACGCTCTTCTTGTCGTCGAAGATAAACGGTTGATCGAGCAGCGTCTGCTCCTTGTAGAAGGTTTTCAGACCCGATTCGACGATCTTCTCGATCATATTCTCGGGCTTGCCTTGCTGGCGGAATTTGTCGGCCAGGATGTTCTTTTCCCGTTTGACCACCGCCGGGTCGACGCCGGCGGCATCGACCGCGATCGGGTTCGCCGAGGCGACATGCATCGCAATCTGCCGCCCGAAAGCCATCAGCTCGTCGGTCTTGCCCGACGACTCGAGCCCGACCAGCACCCCGATCTTGCCGAGGCCGTCGCTGACCGAGCTGTGCACGTAATAGGCCACGACGCCCTTGCCGACCGAAAGGTCGGCGGCGCGGCGCAGCGTCATGTTCTCGCCGACCTTGGCGATGGTGTCGTTGATCGCCTCGCCGACCGTGAGGCTGCCGGCCTTGGCGGCTTTGATCTTCTCGACGTCCGCGCCGGCGCTTAACGCGACATTGGCGATCATGGCGACGAGGCCTTGAAACAGATCGTTGCGGGCAACGAAATCCGTTTCGGAATTGACCTCGACGACGACGCCCTTGCCGCCCTGAACCTTGACGCCGATCAAACCTTCGGCGGCGACGCGGCCGGCTTTCTTAGCGGCTTTCGACAGGCCCTTCTTGCGCAGCCAATCGACCGCCGCTTCCATATCGCCCTTGGTTTCGGTGAGCGCGCTCTTGCAATCCATCATGCCGGCGCCGGTCGCCTCGCGCAGCTCCTTGACCATGCTCGCGGTGATATTGGCCATCGTATTTGTCCTCGTGCGCGTCATGACCGGGCTCGTCCCGGCCATCCACGTCTTTACATCGACGTGGCTTAAGTCGCGGATGCCGGGCACAAGGCCGGGCATGACGACGGTGTGCTATTCCGCGGTCAGCTCTTTCGCCTTGGCGATCCAAGCCGGGATGCGACCAGGCAGGCCGACTTCCTCACCGACATTGTGGGCGGCCTTCTCGTTGAGCTCGGCGATCTGCGAGTAGTGAAAGATGCCGAGGTCGTTGAGCTGCTTCTCGATCGCCGGCGAGACGCCGGGTAATTTCTTGAGATCGTCGGCGGCGCCGCGCGGGCCTGGCAGCTGCTCGAAGCCGAGCTCGGCCGCGGCCGGTGCGGTCGGGATCTCCTCCGCGGCCACCGGCTTTTCCGCTGCGCCCGCGTCCACTCCCATTTCGCCCTGCGCCCGCGAGATGCCGTCGATCGCGGCCTTGGCGATGAGGTCGCAATAAAGCGACACGGCGCGGCTCGCGTCGTCATTGCCGGGCACCGCATAGGTGATGCCGGCGGGATCGCAATTGGTGTCGACGATGGCGGCGACCGGGATGTTGAGGCGCTGCGCCTCCTTGATGGCGATGTCCTCTTTATTGGTATCGATCACGAACAAGAGGTCAGGCACGCCGCCCATGTCCTTGATGCCGCCGAGCGAGCGGTCGAGCTTGTCACGCTCGCGCTGCATGGTCAGCCGCTCCTTCTTGGTGTAGCCGCCGGCCTCGTTGGAGGCGAGCATCTCGTCGAGCTTGCGCAGCCGCGCGATCGAGCCCGAAATGGTCTTCCAGTTGGTCAGCGTGCCGCCGAGCCAGCGCGAATTGACGTAGTACTGCGCCGAGCGTTTGGCGGCGTCGGCGATGGCGTCCTGCGCCTGGCGCTTGGTGCCGACGAAGAGGATGCGGCCGCCTTTGGCGACGGTGTCGCTCACCGCCTGCAGCGCCTGATGCAGCATCGGCACGGTCTGCGCGAGATCGATGATGTGGATGTTGTTGCGGGTGCCGAAGATGAAGGGGCCCATCTTCGGGTTCCAGCGGTGGGCCTGATGGCCGAAATGCACGCCAGCTTCCAAGAGCTGACGCATGGTGTAGTCAGGAAGCGCCATAATCTTCTCCGGTTGATCCGCCGCGGACGGTTGTGAGCCCGCATCGGGCCACCGGATGGCCTTGATGGCCCATTGTCGGGGCCGAAAGCCTGCGTCCGCGTGAGTGATGCGGGGCTTATATAGGCCTGATTTGCGCGACGCAAGGCCGGAAAAGTCCGACTTGACCGCAACTTAAGCCAACCGGCGAACCCAAGCATGACCGCAGCGAACCTTGTTTCGCCTCCCGGCGTTAGGCATCCAACAAACCAAGCGGGTGACCACTTCAGCGGGGGCTGAAGGAGGAGTTATGCGCGCGCAATCCGACCGGCACGAGCGCCCGGTGACCGATGAATTGCATCCGCGGATCTACCTCGCAATTGTCGGCCTGACCGTCTGGATGGTGCTGTCGATCTGGGCGCTGTTCAGCGGCAGCGGTTATGTCGGCCTCATCTTCGCGGTCGTGACCTTGTTCTTTCTCATTGCCCTCGGCTTGCCCGCGCTCATCTGGCTGACGTGGCGGCGCAATACCGAAGCCGCCGAGCAAGGGCCGTCGGCCGAAGCGCTCCACGTCTGGATGATGCGCGAATTCTCGACCTGGACCGGCGAGCTCAGCGGCCGCGCGGCGGCCATGCAGATCCTGCTGCCGATCGTGGCGGTCGCCCTCGGCATGACGATTTTCGGACTGGTGTTCGCGTTCGCCGTGCCGGCCTCGTGAGCCGCCTCGTCGCGCCGCTACAGCGCCTCGACCATCACCACGCCCGGCACCGCCTTGATGGCGCCGGCAATCTGCGGCGAGACCTTGAAGCGGCCGGGCAGCCTGACCTCGACTTCGGCGCCGGCGGCAAGCTGCAGCACGACGCTGACTTCGCCGTCGCCGTTGGGCTGCGCGCCGCGCGGGGCAGCTTCCAGGCGTTTGGCCACGCCCTCGAGCGGCGCGGCGTCGCGTAAGAACACGCGCAGGCCCTTGTGCAGATTGGCGGCGGCGGCATCGAGCGGCTCGACCGACTGGATGCGCGCGCGCACCTCGTCGCCCTGCATTTCCGCCGACAGGAACAACAGCAGCGCGCTGCCCGGCTCGAGCAGGTCGCGGTGTTCGGCGAGGCCCTCGGCGAAGATCACCGCCTCGTAATGGCCGGTCGGGTCGGAGAGCCCGATGATGCCCATCTTGCTGCCGGTGCGCGTGCGCCGCTCTTGCCGTGCGACCACGGTGCCGGCGACGCGCCCGGCGGTCGCGCCCGCCTTCACCGCGCGGGCAAACTCGGCCCAGGACTGCACGCGCAGCTTCTTCAGCACGGCGGCGTAATCGTCGAGCGGATGGCCGGAGAGGAAGAAGCCGACCGCCTCGTATTCGCGACGCAGCCGGTCGGCCGGCAGCCATGGTTCGGCCGGCGGCAACACGATCGGCTCGCGCTCGCCGGCGCCGCCGAACAATTCGCTCTGCCCGATCGCGGCGGTGTCGTGCACGCGCTGGGCGCGGCCGAGGATGATATCGACGCCGGCAAAGACGCGCGCGCGGTTCGCCTCCACTTCGTCGAAGGCGCCGGCGGCGGCGAGACTCTCCAGCATCCGCTTGTTGAGCGCGCGTGGGTTGATGCGCATGGCGAAGTCGGCAAGGTCGACGAATTTGCGCTTGCCGCGCGCCGCGACGACGGCTTCGACGGCCTGCGCGCCGACGCCTTTGAGGGCGGCGAGCGCATAGACGATGGTGCTGCCCTCGACCTCGAATTCGACGCCGGAACGGTTGATCGAGGGCGGCGCCACATCGATGCCCAGCCGCTCGGCCTCGGCGCGGAATTCGGCGAGCTTGTCGGTATTGTTCATGTCGAGCGTCATGGTGGCGGCCAAGAACTCGACCGGGAAATTCGCCTTCATATAGGCGGTCTGGTAGGTGAGCAGCGCGTAAGGCGCCGAGTGCGATTTGTTGAAGCCGTATTCGGCAAACTTGGCGCAGGCATCGAAGATGGTGTCGGCAAGCCCCCTGTCGACGCCGCGCTCGGTGGCGCCGGCGAGGAACCGGCCGCGCTGCGCGTCCATTTCCTTCTTGATCTTCTTGCCCATCGCGCGGCGCAAGATGTCGGCCTCGGCGAGGCTGTAGCCGGCGAGGTCGCGGGCGATCTGCTGCACCTGCTCCTGGTAGGTAATGATGCCGTAGGTGGCCTCGAGGATCGGCTCCAGCTTGGGGTGCAGATATTCGATCGGCTCGAGGCCGAGCTTGCGCGCGCAATAGGTCGGAATATTCGCCATCGGGCCCGGCCGGTACAGCGCGACCAGCGCGATCAGGTCCTCGAAGCGATCGGGCCGCATGTCGATCAGCGCACGCCGCATGCCCTGACTTTCCACCTGGAACACGCCGACGGTGTCGCCGCGTCGGAGCATCTCGAACGTCTGGAAATCGTCGAGCGGGATGTTGAGCAGGTCGATATCGATGCCGCGGCGGCGCACCAGCTTCACCGCGCGGTCCAGCACGGTCAGCGTTTTCAGGCCGAGGAAGTCGAACTTCACCAGCCCGGCCTGCTCCACCCATTTCATGTTGAACTGGGTGACCGGCATGTCGGATTTGGGATCGCGATAGAGCGGCACCAGCTCCGACAGCGGGCGGTCGCCGATGACGATGCCGGCGGCGTGCGTCGAGGCGTGGCGGTTGAGCCCCTCGAGCTTCTGCGCGATGTCGAAGGCGCGCTTGACCACCGGATCGCTGTCGCGCTCGGCCTGCAGCTTGGGCTCGCCCTCGATCGCCGCTTTCAACGAGATCGGCGCCGCCGGGTTCTGCGGCACCAGCTTGCACAGCTTGTCGACCTGCCCATAGGGCATCTGCAAGACGCGGCCGACGTCGCGCAAGACGCCGCGCGCTTGCAGCGTGCCGAAGGTGATGATCTGCGCCACCTGCTCGCGGCCGTAGCGCTCCTGCACGTAGCGGATCACCTCGTCGCGGCGCTCCTGGCAGAAGTCGACGTCGAAGTCCGGCATCGACACGCGCTCGGGATTGAGGAAGCGCTCGAACAGCAGCCCGAAGCGGATCGGATCGAGATCGGTGATGGTGAGCGAATAGGCGACGAGCGAGCCGGCGCCGGAGCCGCGGCCCGGCCCGACCGGGATGCCTTGCGCCTTCGCCCATTGGATGAAGTCGGCGACGATCAAGAAATAGCCGGCATAATTCATGCGCTCGATGACGCCGAGCTCGTAATCGAGCCGCTCGCGGTATTCGTCGGCGGTGCGCCCGGCGGCAAGGCCGGCGCTCGAGAGCCGCAGCGCCAGCCCCTCCTCCGCGCGCTGGCGCAGTTCCGCGGCCTCGCCGTCGCCGGGGGCAAAGCGCGGCAGGATCGGCGCTTGCGTGCGCGGCCGATAGGCGCAGCGCCGGGCGATCTCGACGGTGGAGGCGAGCGCCTCCGGCAAGTCGGCGAACAGCGCCGCCATCTCGGCGCGCGACTTGAAGCGGTGCTCGGGCGTGAGCTGGCGCCGCTCGGTCTCGGCGATGAGCCGCCCTTCGGCGATGCAGATCAGCGCGTCATGCGCCTCGTAATCGGCGGCGGTGGCGAAATAAGGCTCGTTGGTGGCGGCGAGCGGCAGGCCCTTGGCATAGGCGAGATCGATCAGCGCCGGCTCGGCGGCGCGCTCGGCCGCGGTGCCGTGGCGCTGTAATTCGACATAGAGGCGGTCGCCGAACAGCGCGGCGAGCGCATCGAGCCGCGCCGCGGCGAGATGGCTCTGCCCGGCGGCGAGCGCGAGATCGAGCGGCCCGCCGGGACCGCCGGTCAATGCGATGATGCCCTCGGTCTCGCCCTCGAGCCACGGCAGCAACAGCCGCGGCGGCTCGTTTGCCGGCGTGTCGAGGAAGGCGCGCGAGGAAAGCCGCATGAGGCTGCGGTAGCCGGCCTCGCGCGCGGCGAGCAGCACGATGCGCGCGCGCTCGGGTCGCGCGCCACCATTGCGCTGCTCGGTATCGGCAAAGTCGAGATGCAGCGCGCAGCCGATGATCGGCTGGATGCCGGCGGAGGCGAGTTTGTCGGAGAATTCGAGCGCCCCGAACATGTTGTCGGTGTCGGTGAGCGCGAGCGCCGGCTGCCGATCGGCTTTGGCGAGCTCGGCGAGCCGGGCGATGGTGAGCGCGCCTTCGAGCAGCGAATAAGAGGAGTGCACGTGCAGATGCACGAAACCGGGATCGGACATGGCGGCGCAAAGCTTTGCGGGTGATTCCTTGGTCAGCCCCAGAGTGGGGAGCGCATGAGCCCAAGTCCACCCCGCGGGCGGAGGAGGCGCCCGCTATGCCCGCTTTTCGCATTCCGGCCGCCATGGTCCGGCCTGGGGACAGCCGGCCATGACGACGCGGATACGCGGCACGCGGGGTTTAAAGGCTGCCGATGACCTGCGACCAGATGGCGATCATGCCGACGAAAAGGGCGAGCGAGGCGAGGGCTGCGGCTTCATGCAGGACGGTCTTGAGCATGGGTCTCTCCCGGAACGGAGAGAGAACATAGTTCATGTTATGTTCTGGAGTCAAGTCGAACTTTTTATCCCTTGACGGCAAGTAAATAAGGCGCTATGGTATCCCTCAATCGCAGGTAGGGGGATAACCCATGAAATACACCGCCAAAGACTTCCACGCCGAATATCCCAATGATGAGAGGTGCTTAGAGCGCCTTATGGAGGTCCAGCACGGCGGGACGGAAATCACCTGCCCTGCCTGCGGCGTCGAGAACGCCAAATTCCATTTGATGAGGAAGCGGAAGGCTTACGCCTGCCAAGAGTGCGGCCACCACATCTACCCGTGCGCCGGGACCATCTTTCACAAGAGCCGGACGCCGCTCACTAAGTGGTTCCTCGCAATGTACCTGATGACCTCGACGCGCTCGGGCGTGGCCGCCAAGGAGCTAGAGCGGGCCTTGGGCGTCACCTACAAGTGCGCGTGGCGGATGGCGCATGAACTCCGCAAGCTGATGGCGAGCGCCGATTTTGCTGGCCCTCTCGGCGGACCCGGCAAGCACGTGGAAGCAGACGAAACTTGGATTGGCGGCAAGGTCCGCCATCGCGGCAAAGGTCAAGGCAAAAAGCGGTCGCCTAAGACCATCGTTTTCGGCATGGCCGAACGCGACGGCATGGTTCGCGTCGGACCTGTGCCGGACGATACCAAATTCACGCTTGAACCGATCATTCTGGAAAACGTGAAGCCCGGTAGCGTTGTGACTACAGACGGCCATTTGTCCTACGGTGATCTGCGGCTCACCTACCAGCACACCGCGATCAATCACGCGCAAGGCGAATACGCGCGGGGCACTCACCATACAAACACGATTGAAGGTCACTGGTCGCATTTCAAACGCGCAATCAAAGGAACGCACGTTCACATTTCAGGAAAACATCTTTGGAAATATGCCGCCGAGTTTAGCTATCGACGTAACTTCCGTGCATCGCACGTCGGAATGTTTAATCGGCTGGTTTCTGCTTTCGCGCTGCCACGCCTTGCAGACGCATGAAGTCCTCTCGGGCGTTGGGGTTCTCGTCGCTGGACGGACGTGAGCCGTTCTCGGAAAGAACTGAGTCTGAAATAGGCGTGACCGATGACGGCACAAAAGCAGTTTTCTCTTTATGTCGCTTCATAACTTCCTCCCGTTGCCTAACAAAACCGGGACCATCAATTATTTCAATAGCACGCTGTATAGGAACAACAACACCAATGCCGGCGCTCATCGCCTCTAAAAAGTTTTCACGCCGCTCCGCGGTATCGGATCGAATAGAATCTCCGCTCGCTTTCGTCTCGAATAATCCGATATGTACACCAAGCAAATATTCCGTCTGATGATCGGTCATCGGAGTTATCATTCCTTTCAGAACTCGAAACGCTGGCGTCTGAAGGTAAACAGGCGAACCGCTCAATCCCCCAATTGATCTGCTTTCAATAAGATAAACCAGTTGATGGCCGTATTTGTCACCTAAGTCGACCTTTTCATCTGGCATCGCGGCAATATTGCCGGAGCGCACAACGGGCACGTTTTTCTCGCGGCCAAAATGGCTTACCAGTAGACCAACGGTAAATACTGAATCACCGCCGCCAACATTGTTCTCTGCCACATAGGCATCCGTCAGAACGTGAGTCGTAGGGACTATTCCAAAATCAAAAGTGTCCAGCGACGCGACGAAAGGAGCTACCGCAACATCGCATTTTGGGTCAGTGGGATGTGTCTCCCAAGCATCAGTGACCCGACCTATTTGTGCCCCGCCAGCCTTTAGATTCAGCCTCCCAACCATCGGACGGTTGGTCGCCCGCATGTCGTCGATAACGTGCTTCGCCGTGACTAAATAAAGGAACCAATCGTCGCTATCGACGCGATGGCCGAGCAAAAACCCCGTGCCATATGGTGCGAACGCGCCTGTGTCGTCCACAATCCCTAAAAAAATGACGCCCCGTTTGACGCGCTCATTAATGCGCACCGGACACCTATCGAAAAGCCATCCCGGCAGGCGAGGAACATCCTCACCCGTGAGCCGATATATCGGCAGAGACTTGCACATTTAGCGATCTCCATAAGAGACCGCATTTTCCCTTTTCCACCGTTACTTGGTGTCAGGGGATAAATGCGCAAGTCGAGGTGTGGGTCAGTTTCAATCGTGCAGCCGAGAGTAATGCCATAGGTTGCAACGGAAATGGTTCTAGACAAATAATAGCGGCGCAAGTTCCCCAGCTGTCTTTACCAACTGTAGTACCTCTGTCGCGCGAATCAGCTATTTGTATGCTTGTAAACAATCCGAGTGAACCGAATCTGGTCTGGGCGAAGAGTCCCGTAATTCCGGGTCACGTCCTTCTGATTTGTCACCCCGCGACGATCGACAAGGTCATGGAGTTGGGATCGAGGGCAAAGCTCGGTGAATATTGGGGATTGGTTCACGGCAACCCCGGCCCCATGCCCGATGGTTTTGCGCAAGTTCAAACGGAAGGACTGCAAGGTCCTACAGCGATATTTCGGGGTTTAAAACGCCCGCTTCATTACTTACATGCGGTAGCGGATTCAGACGTTTACATTTACGTCACCAATCCAGAATGGACATACACCTATCGGCCTTCACGGCATGGCGATGCTGTGATGCCGGAGCCAAAGCCGATAGAATCGGTCTTTACAACGTTCGTCTCGTTCAATCCGACCCACATTGACGAGGCGGCGAGCAGCGTGAGAAAAGCCCTCTCTGCTAAACCTTCGGGTGTAGTGCTCTTCTGGGAGTGGACTGAGTCCGCCCGGGAGAACACCCTTTTGCCCCTTGATTCACAAGGCCGCTACGAAACGAGGATACTATGATCAACCTGGCAGAGTTTGGGACCGGCTCGCCGAAGCCGCTTCCAGATGAGTTTCGGCCGGTTGCAAAGTACATACCGGCGATGGATTGTCTCATCTATCTGCGAGAGGATGTGTCTTATCGCGCGATACGCCTTGATCAATACCGTACTGTCCTTCTGCACCCGCAAGAAGATCGGCCTGTAGGCGTTAAGCTGAAAGGCACCCGTTTTGTCGTTGAAAAGGCGCGGGCCGTTCTCAAGTCCGTTGGCATTGATACCAATCAGTTCAAGTTGATCACTCTTTGGGAAATGGCTCTGACCGACGAAGGAGATGAAGCCGTTGCTGAGGCGGACGCTGAGCGAAGGCGGCAATATGCTCAGCGTGCAAAGGCCCTTGTCGAGAGCGACGATGTTCCGGTCGCTTCGGCAGAATTGCCGCTAGTAGCCTGATCCTCGCAAATCCGAATGAGAGGCCGCTTTAGCAGGCGGCCTCTTCACCCCATCTCCACCACCCTGCCCTCTTTGAGCGTCACGCGCCGGTCCATGCGCGCGGCGAGCTCGAGATTGTGCGTGGCGATGATGGCGGCAAGGCCGGAGGCGCGCACGAGCTGCACCAGCGCGTGGAAGACGTGCTCGGCGGTGTGCGCGTCGAGATTGCCGGTCGGCTCGTCGGCCAACAAAATGCGCGGGGCGTTGGCGACCGCGCGCGCGATGGCGACGCGCTGCTGCTCGCCGCCGGAGAGTTCGGCCGGCCGGTGCGTCAATCGTTCGCCGAGGCCGAGATAGGCCAGCAATTCCGCCGCGCGCTTTTGCGCCTCGGCGCGCGCCAGGCCGCGGATCATCTGCGGCAGCATCACGTTCTCCAGCGCCGAGAATTCGCTCAGCAGATGGTGCGCCTGATAGACGAAACCGATCTCGGTGCGGCGGATGCGCGTGCGCTCGTTGTCGGAGAGATTGGCGGTGGCGCGGCCGTCGATGAAGACGTCGCCGGCGTCCGGGTGCTCGAGCAGGCCGGCGACGTGCAGCAGCGTCGACTTGCCGGCGCCGGAGGGGGCGACCAGCGCCACCGACTGCGAGCCCCACAGCGCCAGCTCGACGCCGGTGAGCACATGCAGCTCTTGCTCGCCCTGCCGGTAGTGGCGCTCGACGCCGCGCAGCAGCAGGATCGGCGTCTCCCCGCGCTTGGTGCGCACCGGCGATGACGCTTGCGCCGGCATGTCGCGCTCGACCACGGTGTCACTCATAGCGCAGCGCCTCCACCGGATCGAGGCGCGCCGCCCGCCACGACGGGTAGAGCGTGGCGAGGAACGACAGGATCAACGCCATCAGCACCACCGCGGTGGTTTCGCCGCTGTCCATGTCGGCGGGCAGCCGCGACAGGAAATAGAGCTCGGGCGAGAACAGCTCGGTGTTGGTGAGCCAGGAGAGGAACTGGCGGATGCTCTCGATATTGAGGCAGACCACGACGCCGAGGAGGAAGCCGACGATGGTGCCGGTGACGCCGATCGAGGAGCCGGTGATGAGGAAGACGCGCATCACCGCGCCTTGCGTCGCCCCCATGGTGCGCAGGATGGCGATGTCGTGGCCCTTGTCCTTCACCAGCATGATGAGGCCGGAGACGATGTTGAGCGCGGCCACCAACACGATCAGCGTCAGGATCAAGAACATGACGTTGCGCTCGACCTGCAGCGCGTTGAAGAAGGTGGCGTTGCGCTGGCGCCAGTCGATCATGAAGATCGGCCGTTGCGCCGCGTCCTGCACCGCCTTGCGGTAGCCGTCCACCTTGTCGGGATTGTCGGTATAGATCTCGATCGCGGTGACGTCGCCGGAGCGGTTGAAATAGGCCTGCGACTCGGCGAGCGGCATGAACACCATGGCGCTGTCGTATTCCGACATGCCGATTTCGAACACCGCGGCGACCTTGTAGACCTTGATGCGCGGCGTCGTGCCCATCGGCGTCACCGCCCCGCGCGGCGCCACCAGCGTGATGTTGTCGCCGGCGCGCAGCGACAGCTGGTCGGCGAGCCGCCGGCCGATGGCGACGCCCTGACCGGTGTCGAAGCCGGCGAGCGTCCCCTGCTTGATGTTCTTGGCGATCGAAGGAAGCTTCAGCAGATCCTCGAGCCGGATGCCGCGGATCAGCACGCCGCTGGCGTTGAACGGCGAGGAGGCGAGCGCCTGGCCCTCGACGATGGGCGCGGCGAGCTTGATGCCCGGCACCTTGTCGATGCGCGCCGACACCTCCGCCCAGTCGTTGAGCGGCTTGTCGAGCGGCTGGATCAGCAGATGGCCGTTGAGGCCGAGGATCTTGTCGAGCAGCTCGTGGCGGAAGCCGTTCATCACCGCCATGACGATGATCAGCGTGGCGACGCCGAGCATGATGCCGAGGAAGGAGAAGCCGGCGATGACCGAGATGAATCCTTCCTTGCGCCGCGCGCGCAGATAGCGCAGCGACAGCATCCACTCGAACGGAGAGAACGGCCGCGTCCCCGAGGGCTCGGTCATGGATAGGTCCCAGCGTCGCTTTTCACACGATTCGGGCGGTTGTGTGGGCGCAAAGTCTTTGGCGGCGCACAGGATTTTGCCTGCTGTCATTCCGGGGCGCGACCGAAGGCCGCGACCCCGGAATCGATAACCCGCAGCGCCGCGGCGTATGGATTCCGGGTCCGGCCCTTCGGGCCGTCCCGGAATGACTCGCTATTTGCTCAACAGATCCAGCGCCGCCGCCGGGCTCATCATCTCGCGGTTACCGCTGGCGCGGGTCTTCACCTCGACCTTGCCTTCGGCGAGCCCGCGCGGGCCGACCAGCACCTGCCAGGGGATACCGATCAGGTCGGCGGTGGCGAATTTGGCGCCGGGGCGCTCGTCGAGGTCGTGATAGAGCACATCGATGCCGCGCGCGCTCAGCTGCCGATAAAGACCTTCGCAGCAGGACTCCGTTTCGCCGTCGCCTTGCTTCAAGTTGAGGATCGCCACCTTGAACGGCGCCACCGGCTCCGGCCAGATGATGCCGGCCTCGTCATGCGAGGCCTCGATGATGGCGGCGACCAGGCGCGAGGGCCCGATGCCGTAGGAGCCGCTGTGCACCGGCACCTCCTTGCCGTCCGCTGTGGCCACCAGCGCTTTCATCGGTTCGGAATATTTGGTGCCGAAATAGAAGATGTGGCCGACCTCGATGCCGCGCGCCGACACCTGCTTGTCGGCGGGAATTTTGCCGAAGGCCGCGGGATCGTGCATGTCCGAGGTCGCGGCATAGCGCGAGGTCCATCGGTCGACGATTTGCTGCAGGCCGGCGACGTCGTCGAAATCGACGTCGGCGCCGGGCACGGCGAAGTCGAGATAGTCCTTGTGGCAGAACACCTCCGACTCGCCGGTCGAGGCGAGGATGATGAATTCGTGGCTCAAATTGCCGCCGATCGGTCCCGACTCCGCGCGCATCGGAATCGATTTCAGGCCAAGGCGCGCGAAGGTGCGCAGGTAAGCGACGAACATCTTGTTGTAGGAATGCTGCGCGCCGGCCTGGTCGAGGTCGAACGAATAGGCGTCCTTCATGAGGAATTCGCGCCCGCGCATCAGCCCGAAGCGCGGCCGCACCTCGTCACGGAATTTCCACTGGATGTGATAGAGATTGAGCGGCAGGTCCTTGTAGGATTTGACGTAGGCGCGGAAAATCTCGGTGATCATTTCCTCGTTGGTCGGACCGTAGAGCATGTTGCGGTCGTGGCGGTCGTTGATGCGCAGCATCTCCTTCCCATAGGCATCGTAGCGGCCGCTCTCGCGCCAGAGGTCGGCCGACTGAATGGTCGGCATCAGGAGTTCGATGGCGCCGGAGCGGTTCTGCTCCTCGCGCACGATGGCGCAGATCTTTTGCAGCACCCGCAAACCCAGCGGCAGGAAAGCGTAGATGCCGGCGGCCTCCTGCCGCATCATGCCGGCGCGCAGCATCAGTCGGTGTGAGGCGATCTCCGCCTCTTTCGGCGTTTCGCGCAGGATGGGCAGGAAATAGCGGGACAGGCGCATGAAGAAATATCCGCTCTGGGCGAGCGAGTGAAAGCGGATCGGCCGAGAAAAGACAAGGCCCTGCCGCCGCTTACCGCGCACAATGCACGCGCAGTGTGAGCTTGGGGCACCGAAATAACGCGTGCCGAGCGGCGTCGGATGGGCTAAAAACGAGTCGTCGGAGAGCTTCGATGCGCCGCTGGCTACGACATTCCGCGACCGTCCTGGCGCTTTATGCGGTGGCGCTGCACGTCATCCTGTTCGGTCTTTCGCCGCTCGGGGTGAGCGCGGCGACGGTCGATCCGTTCTCCGTCATCTGCCACAGCCGGACGATGGCACTGGGCGAGGAAACACCGGGCAATTCCGGCCTGGTGCCCGGCCATGCCTGCGATCACTGCAACCTGTGCAGCGCGACCGCGGCACCGCCGCCGCCGGATATTGCGCTCGCCGCGCTGGCGCCGGCGCGCATCTTGAGCCGACTGCATCCCGTTTCGACGGCGGCGCGCATCAGTCTCGCGGCCGATCCGAAGCGCGCCCGCGGACCCCCTCCTTTCGCGTGACCTCTCGAGGTCGCCAGCCGGCGGCCTTGCATCCCTGTCACAGCGAAAGGAACCTTTCCCATGTCTGTCCGAATTGCGCGTGCGGCGCTTTGCGCTGGCGCGGCCACGCTCGTCTCAGTCGCCGCGCTGGCGCACGAAGTCGTCGGCAACCGCATCTTTCCGGCGACGCTCGCCATCGACGATCCCGGCGTCTCCGATGAACTGGCGCTGCCAACCATCGCCTCGTTCAAAACCGGAGACGATCCCTCCTACACGGAGCTCGATATTTCCGCGGAATATGCCAAGCGCATCACCGAGGACTTCGCCATATCGATCTCGCCGACCTGGACGCGTCTGTCGCCACCCGGCGGCCCGTTGATGACCGGCGCGAATGGCTTCCAAAATCTCGAGACCGCGTTCAAATACCGCATCTTCAAGAACGCCGAGCATGAGTTCGTGGTGTCGGCGGGCCTGGAGATCGAATGGGGCGGCACCGGCGCGACCGGTGTCGGCGCCGACCCGTTCACCACCTACACGCCGACGCTTTACTTCGGCAAAGGCTTCGGCGACCTGCCGACCAGCCTGAACTGGGCGCGGCCCTTCGCCATCACCGGGCAGATCGGCTACGCGATCCCCGGGCAATCCTCGACGCTAAGCGTCGACCCCGACACCGGCGATATCGACATCGAGCAGAACCCGCGCGTGCTGATCTGGGGCGCGACGCTGCAATACAGTATGCCCTATCTGAAGGCGTCGGTGGTCGATCTCGGCCTGCCAGATCTCATCAACCGCTTGACGCCGATCGTCGAGGTGGCGCTGGCGACGCCGGTTAGCAACACCGCGGACTCCGGCACGGTCACGACCGGAACCGTCAACCCCGGCATCATCTACTCCGCCGACAGCTGGCAATTCGCGGTCGAGGCGATGATCCCGGTCAATCGGCAAAGCGGCACCAATGTCGGCGTCATCGCGCAATTGCACTTCTTCCTCGATGACATTTTCCCGAACTCGCTCGGGCGGCCGATCTTCGCCAGCAACATTGTCAGCGGGAGGTAGCCATGCGTTTCATCGTCATCATCGCCCTGGCCTTGTTGCTCGCGCCCTGCGCCGCGCAAGCCCATGCCCAGCTCGACCATGCGAGCCCCAAGGTCGGCAGCACAGTCGCCGCGCCGAAGGAGGTCGTGCTCTGGTTCACCGAGGGCGTCGAGCCGAAGTTCTCCAGCGTCGAGGTGGTCAATGACAAGGGCGAACAGGTGCAGGCGGGCAAGGCCAGACTTATGGGCAGCGCCGCGCTGCGCGTGCCGCTTAAGCCGTTGTCGCCGGGCACCTATCAGGTGATCTGGAAAGTACTCTCCGTCGATACGCACCGCACGCAGGGGAGCTTCTCCTTCACGGTCGGACGGTGACGGGGTGACTCATGCTCATTCGGTCAGCTCACACAGTCTCAAGATCCGCCTCGACGGAGCGGTTGAAAATGGAAGAGATCATCGGTGAACGACAAGAAGGCGAGTTTCGCCGCGAACTGGAAGCTCTGATCAACAAGCATAGTCGTGAAAACATGTCGCATACTCCGGACTTCATCTTGGCTGAGTATTTGGCGACATGCCTGTTTACGTTCGAAGCCGCCGTTCGCGAGCGGGAGCGGTGGCACGGCCGTTAAATTACGGCAGCCTGGTTCTCGCTCGCGCAAAGGCGGAGCTCCGCCACTGCGGTGTGCGGCGACTGTAGGAGCTAACTGGATAGGCATGGTTTGATCGATCCGCTCATTCTGGTGCGTTTCGTCCATTTTGCCGCGACGCTGCTCGCCGGCGGCACACTCTGCTTTGCCGTGCTGGTGGCTGCGCCGGTGTTAAGGACGAGCGAGGCGCTCTCCTTCTATCGGCGGCGCGCCGACGTGATGGTTTGGGTGGCGCTTGCGCTTGCCGTGCCGACGGGCGCCGCCTGGCTCGTTCTGCTCGCCATGCAGATCCTCGGCGCGCCATTGAGCGAAGTCTGCTTGCACGGCGGGGCCTGGACGGTCGCCGAGGGGACGCGCTTCGGCGAAATGGCGCTGCTGCGGCTTGCGCTGGCGCTGCTGCTGGCGCTGTTGCTGTTGATCCGTGCGCCGTGCCGGCTGCAAATGCTGGTGGCTCTGTTGCTCGTGCTGCTGCTTGCCTTCGTCGGCCACGGCGGGGCCAAGCCCGGCTCGCTCGGCGATTTCTTGCTCGGCGCCGATGTCGTCCACCTGTTGGCCGCCACTGCTTGGCTGGGGGCGCTCCCGGCCTTCGCCTTGTTCCTGCTCACGGTCACCGGCGATGCGGCCGGCTGCGCCACACGGCGTTTCTCCGTCATCGGCATCGTCTGCGTCAGCGCCCTGCTCGCCACCGGGCTGGTCAATAGTTGGAACCTCGTCGGCCGCCTGCAGGCGTTCACCACCACGCCCTACGGCCGCGTGCTGGCCGTGAAAGTCGCGCTGTTCGCCGCTATGATCGGGATCGCCGTGCTTAACCGTCTCGTGCTCAGCCTGCGGCTGCCGGGTTCGGCGCGACCGCTCGCGCGCTCGAGCCTCGCCGAGGCGAGCCTCGGCCTTGGCGTCCTCTTGGCCGTGGGCGCGCTCGGCACCATGGAGCCGGGCGCCCATGCTGCCCACGAAACAGGCACTGCCATTCCGGCAGACGCCGCCTTCGTGCATATCCATACCCCCGAGGTGATGGCCGATGTGATGATCGAGCCCGGCCGGGCCGGCCCGGCACATGCGGTGGTTCGCGTTATGCGCGAGGACGGGACCCTCTACCCGACGCAGGATATAAAGCTCGCGCTTGATCCACCGCCCCCAGCGGCGCCCGGAGCGTCTCGCACCGCACAAGCCATGCCCGACGGCACCTGGCAGGTCGGTGCGCTCGACTTGGCGCGCGCCGGCATTTGGACCGTGCGCGTAATCGTGGCGAGGCCAGGCGAGGAACCTGCGGTCCTCGACGCGCCGATCGTCATCGCGCCTTGAACATGAAATGTTGATGACACAGCCCACTTGATGGGCTAGCGTTCATTCAGCCGTGTGAATGGGGACCTGGCTTTAGAACTCAAGGCCCCGGCGTGCGGTCCAAGTCTGGGAGGGAAGCAGTCCTCGGCGCGCAAGCCGCTGCCGCCTCGATACAGAACCATAACAATCGAGGACTGAGGACAACACGGTCGTGAGCAGGGCAGTCGCCCTGCTCTCTTTTTTTAGCGATACGGTGGATTCGAAATCGCCATGATCATGTCGATCGGGATCAACCCGGCGGCATAGGCGCCATAGAACAACGCGAACAGCACACTCGCGATCACCGTCGTCCATAAAAATTTTAGCGCCAGCCGGTGGCGCAGCGGCGCGCCGGGATCGGTGCCCGGTTCGACAGCGCCGCCTTCGTCCTGGCTGCGCACGCCCCAGGGCAGTACGGCAAACAGCACCACCCACCAAAGAATGAAATAGATCGCGAGGATTGTGGCGATGTTCATGACTCTTTTCGACGCATGATCTTTTCCGAAAACCAGTGTCCACTTTTCGGGATCATGCGGTCAGGCCTGCTCCAGTTCGACCAGCGTGCCGCAAAAATCCTTCGGATGCAGAAACAGCACCGGCTTACCATGCGCGCCGATTTTCGGATCGCCGTCGCCGAGCACCCGCGCGCCCCGTGCACGCAGCGCATCGCGCGTAGCGCGGATGTCATCGACTTCGTAGCAGAGATGGTGGATGCCGCCGTCCGGGTTCTTGTCCAAAAACTTGGCGATCGGCGAATCCTCGCCGAGCGGCTCGAGCAGTTCGATCTTGGTGTTGGGCAGCGTGATGAACACGGTGGAGACGCCGTGCTCGGGCTGCGGCACTTTCGCCGAAACCTCGGCGCCGAGCGTGTCGCGGTAGACCGCGGAGGCCTTGGCGATATCGCGCACGGCGATGGCAACGTGATTGAGACGGCCGATCATGGATGTCCTCAATATTCCTTGCGTGATCTTTTCCGAAAATCGGTAGCTGGTTTCGGGATCATGCGCATATCCGGCAACGCATCATACCGCCAGGACGTGCACATAGCACATCGGCTTCTTGCCCCAGCGCTCGGCGACCGCCGCGCGCACCGCGCGCCGCACGGCGTCGGCGACGCTGTCGGGATCGCGACGGCGGCCGCGCGGCAGTTGCTCGAACGTATCGATGACGGCGTCGCGCACGGCCTCATGCATCAGTCCTCCCGCGCGGTCGCGTTCGGGAATACCGATGAGGTCGTAGGAGGGCTCGTCCGCCAGCCTGCCCTCCTCGGTCAGCGCCAGCGCGATCGACACCGCGCCGACAATGGAAAGCCGTTTGCGGTCGGCAACGGTACGCGCCTCGGCTTCGACGATCAGCGAGCCGTCCTTGTAGAGACGGCCCGCCGGCACTTCGTCGATGGTGCCGGCCTCGCCCGACAGCCGCACCAGGTCACCGTTCCGGCAACTGATGAGCTGCTTGACGCCAAGTTTGCGCGCGAGCGCGCCATGCTCGCGCAGGTGCAGCGCCTCGCCGTGCACCGGGATCACAATCTTCGGTTTGACCCAGCCGATAAGCGCCTCGAGCTCGGCGCGGCGCGGATGCCCGGACACGTGCACCAGATGGGTGCGGTCGGTGATGACTTCGATCCCCTGATCGATGAGGCCGTTGATGACGCGTCCGACCGCCTTTTCGTTGCCGGGAATGGTGCGGGCCGAATAGATCACGCGGTCGCCACGCGACAAGGTCACGTCCGGGTGCTGGTCCTCGGCGATACGCGCCAGCGCCGCACGTGGCTCACCCTGACTGCCGGTGCACAGCGCCACCACTTTGTCGGGCGGCAAGTAGCCGTAGGCGTCGACGCCGCGGAACTCCTGCACGCCGTCGAAATAGCCGGTCTCGCGTGCGATCTGGACGACGCGGTCCATAGCGCGGCCAACCACCACCACCTCACGGCCGGCGGCGCGCGCGGCATCGGCCACCGCGCGCAGACGCGCCACATTGGAGGCGAAGGTGGTCACCGCGACGCGCCGCGGCGCGCTCTTGATGAGCTCGGCGAGCGTGCGCGCCACCTCCGCCTCCGACGGCGAGCGCCCCTCACGGACTGCATTGGTGGAATCGCCGACCAGCGCGAGGCAACCTTCCTCGCCGAACGCGCGCAGCTTCACTTCATCCGTCGGATCGTTGAGAATCGGCGTTGCGTCGAGCTTCCAGTCGCCGGTGTGCAGAACGGCGCCGACGGGGGTACGGATGATGAGCGCATTCGATTCAGGAATCGAATGCGCCATGGTAACCAACTCGATGTCGAATGGTCCGAGCGAGAATTGGCTATTGCGTGCGACGATATTGATCGGGATTTGCGGCGCGCCTGGCTCGCTCTCGCATTTGGCCTTGATGAGAGCCGCCGAGAAGGGCGTTGCGTAAACTGGGATTTTCAGCCGCGGCCACAGGTCGAGCAGCGCCCCGAAGTGGTCTTCATGCGCGTGGGTCAGCACCAGTCCGCACAGATTGCGGCGCTCCTCCTCCAGGAAACGGATGTCGGGGAGGATCAGGTCGATGCCGGGCAGATGTTCCTCGGCCGCAAAGGACACGCCGAGATCGACCGCCAGCCATTGCCGCCGGGGCTCGTGGCCGAAGCCGTAGATCGACAGGTTCATGCCGATCTCGCCGACGCCGCCGAGCGGCGCAAATACGAGTTCCTGCTGTCCGGCCATCATCGCCCTCGCAACACCGGGGCGCCCAGCCCCGGGCGCGGCAGCAAGGGAAAGACGTCGCCGGCGGCGATCTTCTGGCGCGCCCCGTTCGACAGATCGAGCAGCAGCCGACCGGTCTCGTCGAGGCCGGCAAACCGCCCGGTGCGTTCGCCAATACCGTCGGTGACGCGGATCGTCTCCCCCACTTTGTGCGCCGCGGCGAGCCAGTCGCGCCGGACGGCGGCAAAACCGTCGCCGCGCTTCCATTGTGCGAGGCGCGCCCGCACGGCATCGGCAAGCTTATGCAGCAGGTCTTGTGGCGAGGCTGTGCCACCATGCACGGCGAGGTCGGTCGCCGGAAATGCCGCTTCGGGCGGATGGCTCGCGCAATTGACGCCGACACCGACGACCGCGGTGATCGGCTCGCCCCGTACCACCTCACCTTCGATCAAGATGCCGGCGACTTTCTTGCCGGCGAGCAACACATCGTTCGGCCATTTGAGCGAGAGGTGCGGCAGAAGTGCTGGCGCCACACCGGCAATGGCATCACGGGTGGCAAGCGCCGCGACAAAAGATAATTGCGCGACGCGCTCGGCCGACGCCGGGTCGAACAGCAGAAGGCTGGCGTAGAGATTGCCAAGCTCGGACACCCAAGTGCGCCCGCGGCGGCCGCGCCCGGCGCTCTGGCTCTGCGCGCTGACCCAGAACGGAGCGCGCTCGCCGGCGCGCGCAAGCGCCAGCGCCTCGGCATTGGTAGAACCGAGCGTGTCGTAAGCTAGATGCCGGACCCCCGCCAGGTCCGTGGCGTCGCGGTTCATCTTAGTGGCGCGCGATCTTAACCGAAAACCGCTTCACTCTTTTCGGGATCGCGCGCATCAAAACAAGGATCGCGCCGCCACAGTCGCCGCGTCAAGCAGTGGCGCCGGATAGGCAAAGAACAGAGCGTTGACCAGCCCGGAAATGCCGAGCACGAAGCCGAGCGACAGCGGCATCGGCGCAAAGGCCGGCGCCGGTTCGTCGAAATACATGAGCTTGACGATCGCCAGATAATAATAGGCGCCGATCACGCTGGTGACGACGCCGATCACCGCGAGCGGATAGAGCCCGGCTTTGATGGCGGCGAGGAAAACGTAGAACTTGGCGAAGAAGCCGGCGAGCGGCGGAAGGCCGGCGAGCGAGAACAACAGAATGCCGAGCAGGAACGCCGTGGTCGGCTGCGTACGCGAGAGGCCGGCAAGATCGGCGATGGTCTCCACGAGTCTTCCGTCGCGCCGCATCGACAAGATCACAGCGAAGGTGCCGAGCGTCATCGCCACATAGATGCACATGTAGATCAGCACGCCCTGCACGCCTTCCGGCGTGCCGGCGGCGAGCCCCACCAGCGCGAAGCCCATGTGGCCGATCGAGGAATAAGCCATCAGCCGCTTGATGTTGCGCTGGCCGATCGCCGCGAAGGAGCCGAGCGCCATCGATAGGATCGAAACGAACACCACGATCTGCTGCCATTCGTGCGTGATGCCGGGGAACGCCACCACGGTCGCGCGCACGAACACGGCGATGGCGGCGACCTTGGGCGCGGCGGCAAAGAAGGCGGTGACCGGCGTCGGTGCGCCTTCGTAGACGTCGGGCGTCCACATGTGGAACGGCACGGCGGAAATCTTGAAACAGAAGCCCACGAACAGGAACACGAGTCCGAACACGAGGCCGATGCTGGCGCCGGCTTGCGTCGCCTTGGCGATGCCGGCGAAGGAGACCGTGCCGGAGAAGCCGTAGATCAGCGAGGCTCCATAAAGCAGCATGCCGGAGGACAGCGCGCCGAGCACGAAGTACTTCAGCCCCGCCTCGGTCGAGCGCGCGCTGTCGCGATCGAAGGCGGCGACCACGTAGAGCGACAGGCTCATCAACTCAAGCCCGAGATAGAGCGCGATCAAGTCGCTCGCCGAGATCAGCATCAGCATGCCGAGCGTCGAGAGCAAGAACAGCGCGCCGTATTCGAATTTCTGCTGGTGCGCGAGCGTCAGATAATCCAGCGAGATGACCAGCGCGCCGGCCGAGCCGATCAGCGTCAGAAACTTGAGGAAGCGGGCATAGTCGTCGACCACGAAGCTGCCGCCAAACAACACGTGGTGGCCCTCCGGCACCAGCAGCAGCAGGCCGGCGACGATGACGAGCAGCGCGGCGCTCAGGCCGTTGACAGCGGCGCTTTTGCTTGCGCGGATATTCACCCCCAGCATCAGGACGACCATGGCGCCGAGCGCGAGCACGATCTCCGGCAACAGCGGCAGCAGGCCCTGCATGGTGGCGAATTCGCTCATCGGGCGGCGCTCACGCGGTTGTCGATTTGAGCGACATCCTTCGCGGGCGCGCCCTGCTCGGCGGCTTTGATCGCGCGGCCGTAGCGGTCGAGCAGTTGCGTCACCGACGCGGCCGACATGTCGAGCACCGGCTTGGGCGCGACGCCGAACAGGATCGTCAGCGCAACCAACGGCGCGAAAATAAGGCCCTCGCGCCAGCCGATATCCCTGATGCCAGCCAAGGCGGGCTTAAGCGTGCCGAAGATGATCTTGCGGTAGAGCCAGAGCGCGTAAGCCGCCGACAGGATGACGCCAAGGGTGGCGAGCGTCGCCACCGGGATATTGATGCGGAAGGTGCCGATCAGCGACAGGAACTCACCGACGAATCCGGAGGTGCCAGGCAGTCCGACATTGGCGAGCGTGAATACCATGAACACCGCCGCGTAAAGCGGCATGCGGTTGACCAAGCCGCCGTAGAACGCGATCTCGCGCGTGTGCATGCGATCGTAGATCACGCCGACACAAAGGAAGAGCGCGCCGGAGACGATGCCGTGCGAGATCATCTGGAAGATGCTGCCGGCCACTCCCTGCGCGGTGGCGGCGAAAATGCCCATGGTGACGAAGCCCATGTGCGCCACCGATGAATAGGCGATCAGCTTCTTCACGTCCTCCTGCATCAGCGCGACCAGCGATGTGTAGACGATGGCAACAACCGAGAGCGTGAAGATGATGGGCGCGAAGTCGTGGCTCGCCACCGGAAACATCGGCAGCGAAAAACGCAGGAAGCCGTAGCCGCCCATCTTCAAGAGGATCGCGGCGAGGATCACCGAACCTGCGGTCGGCGCTTCGACATGCGCATCGGGCAACCATGTGTGCACCGGCCACATCGGCATTTTCACCGCGAAGGACGCGAGGAAGGCAAACCACGCCCATTTCTGCAAGACGAGCGGAAAGCCGTGACGCAGCAGCGTTGGGATGTCGGTGGTGCCGGCGTCCCAATACATCGCCATGATGGCGAGCAGCATCAGCACCGAACCGAGCAGCGTGTAGAGGAAGAACTTGAAGCTGGCATAGACGCGGCGCGGCCCGCCCCAGATGCCGATGATCAGGAACATCGGGATGAGGCCACCTTCGAAGAATAGGTAGAACAGCACCAAATCGAGCGCCGAGAAGGTGCCGACCATCAGCGTCTCCAGCACCAGAAAGGCGATCATGTATTCCTTCACCCGCCGCTGGATCGCGGTCCAGCTTGCCAGGATGCAGAGCGGCATCAGCGCGGTGGTGAGGATGACGAAGGGCAGCGAAATGCCGTCGACTCCCATGTGGTAGGAGGCGACGCCGAGCCACTCGTGCTTCTCGACGAACTGAAATTCGGCCGAAGCGTTGTCGAAGCGCCACACCATCACCAGCGACGTCGCGAACGTGACCAACGTCGTCCACAGCGCCACCCACCGCGCCGTGTTCCTGGCGATCGGCGCGTTACCGCGCGCGGCAAGCAAAATGAAGACCGCGCCGAGGAGCGGCAGGAAGGTGACGACGGAGAGGATCGGCCAGTTCATCGTCTCATTCCTGCGTCCAGATACCCCTCATTCCCGCGCAAGCGGGAATCCAGGGGCACAATCGCCGACTCAGCGAAGGCCGCCCTGCACCCCCGCTTTTGCGGGGGTGAGCGGAATGTTGGCCTGTCCGAAGCGAATAGCTCAACATCACTTCACCGCGAACATGAACCAGGTGATGAAGATCGCCGCGCCGATCAACATGGCGAAGGCGTAGTGATAGAGATAGCCGGTCTGCAGACGGATCACGTTACGGGTAACGTCAAGCACGCGCGCCGAGACGCCGTCGGGGCCGAAGCCGTCGATCAGCCAGCCGTCGCCGCTTTTCCACAGCACATAGCCGAGGCGCTTCACCGGGCGCACGAAAAGAAAGTCGTAGATTTCGTCGAAGTACCACTTGTTGAGCAGGAAGCGGTAGAGCACATCGTGCCGTCGCGCGAGATCGACCGGAATATCCGGCCGGCGGATGTAGAACTGCCAGGCGATGATAAAGCCGAGCGCCATCATCAGCGTCGGCAAGATGCCGAGCCACAGCGGCACCTCGTGCATGTCCTCCAGCACGTGGTTGGTCTTGGCGAAGGTCAAGGACTCGCGGAAGAACCCTTCGACGCCGTGGCCAGCAAAGATCTCCTTGAACGGCAGGCCGGCCACGATCGAGCCGACGGCGAGCGCGCCGAGCGGGATCAGCATCACCATCGGGCTTTCGCCCGCCTCGCGCCAGTGATGGCGGTCGTGCGGCTCGCCGTGGAACGTCTTGAAGATGAGCCGCCAGGAATAGAACGAGGTCAGCAGCGCCGCGCCGATGGTGCAGACCGCCCCGTAGGTCGCCATCGGATTGTGCGCGACCAGCACCGACTCGATGATGGCGTCCTTGGAGAAATAGCCGGCGGTGAGCGGAAAGCCGGTCAGCGCCAGGGTGCCGATCAGCATCACGACATAGGTGAAGGGGATGCGGTCCTTGAGGCCGCCCATATGGCGGATGTCCTGCTCGTGATGCATGGCGACGATCACCGAGCCGGAGCCGAGGAACAAAAGCGCCTTGAAGAAGGCATGGGTGAACAGATGGAACATGCCGACCGAATAGGCGCCGGCCCCCATGGCGACGAACATGTAGCCGAGCTGCGAGCATGTCGAATAGGCGATGATGCGCTTGATGTCGTTCTGCACGAGGCCGATGGTGGCGGCAAACAGCGCGGTGGTGGCGCCGATGAAGATGACGAAGCTCTGCGCCACCGGCGCGAGCTCGAACAGCGGCGACAGCCGCGCCACCATGAACACGCCGGCCGTCACCATGGTCGCGGCATGGATCAGCGCGGAGACCGGCGTCGGACCCTCCATGGCGTCGGGCAGCCAGGTGTGCAGCAGGAATTGCGCTGACTTGCCCATGGCGCCCATGAACAGGAAAAGACAGGTGAGCGTCAGCGCGTCGATGTCCCAGAAGAAGAAATGGATGGTCTTGCCGGCGAGCGACGGCGCTTGCGCGAACACGGTGTCGAAGTCGACCGCCCCGGTGAGCATGAAGACGGCAAAAATGCCGAGCGCGAAGCCGAAATCGCCGACACGGTTGACCACGAAGGCCTTGATGGCGGCGGCATTGGCCTCCGGCTTGTGATACCAGAAGCCGATCAGCAGGTAGCTCGCAAGCCCCACCCCTTCCCAGCCGAAGAATAGCTGCACCAGGTTGTCGGCGGTCACCAGCATCAGCATGAAGAAGGTGAACACCGACAGGTAGCCGAAGAAACGCGGCCGATAGGGGTCGTCGGCCATGTAGCCGATCGAGTAGAGATGGACGAGCGCCGAAATCGTCGTGACCACGACCAGCATCACTGCGGTCAGCGTGTCGATGCGCAGCGACCAGTCGACGTGTAGATCGCCGGCGACGATCCAGGGGAACACCGGCACGCGCGCGTCGTTGTGGCCGAAGCCGACCTGCACGAAGGCGATCCAGGACAGGATCATCGCCACCATGAGGAAGGTAGTGGTGATGAGCTCGACCGTGCGTGAGCCGGCGGCGGCCGGCTCGGCGGCGCCATGCCCACCATCTTCGTGGTGCGGATGGTGGATGACGCCACCACCTTCATCCTCATGCGGGTAACTATGCAGGCCCTGGTCGGTGGCGTTGTCCTCCGCGCCCGGCGGCGGCTCCGCGCCGGGAAAGCGCGCGCTCGCGCCGAGGAGCGCAATGATCGCGGCCAGCACCGCGCCGAGCAGGGGCAGAAAGACGATGGCCTGATACATGCCTTCCCGCCTAGCCTTTCATCAAATTGATGTCTTCGACCGCGATCGAACCCTTGTTGCGATAGAAGACGACGAGAATGGCAAGCCCGATGGCGGCTTCCGCCGCGGCGACCGTCAATACGATCAACGCGTAAATCTGCCCAACGATGTCGCCGAGATGGGTGGAGAAGGCGACCAGATTGATATTGACCGCGAGCAGAATGAGCTCGATCGACATCAAAATGACGATGACGTTCTTGCGATTGAGGAAAATGCCGAAGATGCCGAGCGTAAACAGGATGGCGGCAACCGACAGATAATGGCCGAGGCTGATGGTCATGCGCCCTCTCCCAGGCCCTGCCCGGGCCGCACCTGGCGGATCTCGATCGACATTTCGGGCGAGCGCGCAACCTGAGCCGCGATGCTCTGGCGCCGCACACGCTCACGATGATGCAGCGTGAGCACGATGGCGCCGACCATGGCGACCAGGAGGATCAGCCCCGCGGCCTCGAAGAAGTAGACGTATTTGGTGTAGAGCACGGCGCCGATCGCTTGCGTGTTCGGCATGGTGGCCGGGATCGGCGCGCTGATCGCCTGTGGAATGCCGGGCCCGATGCTCCAGGCACCGACCACCAGCAGAAGCTCGGCGAGGAAAATACCGCCGATCAGCATGCCAATCGGCAGATATTGCAACACGCCCTGTTTGAGTTCGGCGAAATCGACGTCGAGCATCATCACCACGAACAGGAACAGCACGGCGACGGCGCCGACATAGACCACGATGAGGATCATGGCGAGGAATTCAGCGCCCATCATCACGAACAGGCCGGCGGCGTTGACGAAAGCGAGGATAAGGAAGAGCACCGAATGCACGGGGTTCTTGGCCGCGATCACCATGAAGGCCGACGCAACGCAGATACCGGCGAATAGATAGAAAAATAGCGCGGCGACGACCATCGGCTTGCTACCTATACGGCGCGTCGAGCGCGAGGTTGGCGGCGATTTCGCGCTCCCAGCGGTCGCCGTTCGCCAGCAGCTTTTCCTTGTCGTAATAAAGCTCCTCGCGCGTCTCCGTGGCGAACTCGAAATTCGGCCCCTCGACAATGGCGTCGACCGGGCAAGCCTCTTGGCAGAGGCCGCAATAGATGCACTTCACCATATCGATGTCGTAGCGCGTCGTGCGTCGCGTGCCATCGTTGCGCCGCGGGCCCGCTTCGATGGTGATCGCTTGCGCCGGGCAGATAGCCTCGCACAGCTTGCAAGCGATGCAGCGCTCCTCGCCGTTCGGATAGCGGCGCAGGGCATGCTCGCCGCGAAAGCGCGGGGAGATGGGATTTTTCTCGAAGGGATAATTGATGGTCGGCTTCGACTTGAAGAAATAGCGCATGGCCAGCGCAAAGCCGGTCACGAACTCCCACAGGAACAGGGCCTTGGCTGCGCGATCGAGCTTCATCGCATCCTCATTTCGTCGCGGCGATCTCGCCGTATTGCAAGACAAAGGCGACGATGGCCACCATGGCGAGCGACAACGGCAAGAACACCTTCCAGCCGAGCCGCATCAGCTGATCGTATCGATAACGCGGCACCATGGCCTTGGCCATGGCGATCAGAAAAAAGAAGAACAGCGCCTTAAGCGTGAACCAGATAACGCCCGGCACCCACGTGAACGGCGGATATGGGATCGGCGACAGCCACCCGCCCAGAAAGAAGATGGTGGCCATGGCACACATGGTCCCGATGGCCACGTATTCGCCGAGCATGAACATCATGTAGGGCGTCGAGCCGTACTCGACCATAAAGCCGGCGACCAATTCCGATTCCGCTTCCACCAGATCGAAAGGCGGGCGATTGGTTTCCGCCAGCGCGGAGACGAAGAAGACGACGAACATCGGGAACAGCGGCAGCCAGTACCAGGAGAACAGGCCATAAGGCCCATCCTGCGCCTCCACGATCTTCGACAGGTTCAGCGAGCCCGCACACAACAGTACGGTGATGATGACGAAGCCGATGGAGACTTCGTAGGACACCATCTGCGCCGCCGAGCGCAGCGCGGCGAGAAACGGATATTTCGAGTTCGAGGCCCAGCCTGCCATGATCACGCCGTAGACCATGAGCGAGGAGATGGCGAAGATGTAGAGCACGCCGACATTGATATCGGCGATCACCCATTTGGCGTTGACCGGAATGACCGCCCAGGCGGCGAGCGCCAGCACACAGGTAACAAGCGGCGCCAGCAGAAACACGCCCTTGTTAGCGCCGGCCGGGATCACCGGCTCCTTGAGCACGAATTTCAAGAGATCGGCGAAAGACTGGAACAGGCCCCAGGGCCCGACCACATTCGGTCCGCGTCTGATTTGCACCGCTGCCCAGATTTTGCGATCGGCGTAGAGCACATAGGCGATAACCACCAGCAGCAGCACCAGCAGCAGCAGCGACTCCGCCAGGATGATGATGAGCGGCCAGAGATAGGTCCAGAAGAAGTCCATCGGCCCTACTCCGCCGCCGTCTTGGTCGCGGCCTGCGCGAGCGCCGAGCATTCGGCCATCACCGCGGAGGCGCGCGCGATCGGATTGGTCAGATAGAAGTCGGTCACCGGCGAGGTCAGGCTCGCCTTGTCAGCCTTGCCGCCGAACACGGCGAGCCTGTCGATGTCGGTCGCGTCGCCTGCCGCGATCTCGCCGAGACGCATCAGATGCGGGTGCGCAGAGAACATCGTTTGCCGCAGCTGCGCCAGCGAGTCGTAGGGTAGCTTAGCGCCGAGCAGGTCGGAGAGGGCGCGCAGGATCGCCCAGTCCTCACGCGCATCGCCGGGCGGGAAGGAGGCGCGCGTCGCCATCTGCGCGCGGCCTTCGGTGTTGACGTAGATCGCGGATTTTTCCGGATAGGCGGCGCCCGGCAGGATGACGTCGGCGCGGTGCGCGCCGCGGTCGCCATGCGTGCCGATATAGATGACGAAAGCGCCAAGTTTCACCTCGATCTCGTCGGCGCCGAGCAGGAAGAGCACGTCGACGCCGCCCTGCGCCATCTCCGCCGCGCTCTTGCCCCCCTGGCCCGGCACGAGGCCAAGATCAAGCGCGGCCACGCGCGAGGCGGCGCTGTGCAGCACCGAGAAGCCGTTCCAACCGTCCTTGACCGCGCCGACGTCGAGCGCCGCCTTCGCCGCGAGCGAGACAATGCTAGCGCCGTCGCGACGCGCCAGCGCGCCGGCGCCGACGAGGATCAAGGCGCGCTCCGCCGCCTTCAGCGCGTCCGCGAATTTACTGCTAGTCAAATTGCCGAGCGTCTCAGCTCCCGCACCCAAGTAATCGTAGCTGTAAGTCAGGTCGGCCTTCTCGCCGATCAGGCCGATCGGAAAATTGCGCTGTCGCCAGCGTTTGCGGATGCGCGCGTTGAGCACCGCCGCCTCGCGCCGCGGATTGGCGCCGACGATGAGCAGCGCATCGGCGCGCTCGACACCGGCGATGGTGGCGTTGAAGAGATAAGACGCCCTGCCCCACTGCGGATCGAACGGCGCGCCGTCCTGACGAGCATCGATATTGGCGCTGCCAAGCCGCGTGACCAGATCCTTCAGCGCATACATGTCCTCGGCGCCGCAAAGGTCGCCGGCGATAGCTCCGATGCGCGCGGGCTGCACGCCTTTCACCCTGGCGGCGATCGCCGCAAAGGCTTCGCTCCAACTCGCCGCCTCGAGCCTGCCGTTCACACGGATGTAGGGCTGATCGAGGCGCTGTGTGCGCAAACCGTCGACGACGTGCCGTGTCTTGTCGGAGATCCACTCCTCGTTCACGTCGTCGTTGGTGCGTGGCAGGATGCGCATGACCTCGCGCCCGCGCGTGTCGATGCGGATCGCCGAACCGAGTGCATCCATCACGTCGATCGACTGCGTCTTGCCGAGCTCCCAGGGTCGTGCCGAGAACGCATAGGGCTTCGAGGTCAGCGCGCCGACCGGACAGAGGTCGACCACGTTGCTTTGCAGCTCGGAGGTCATGGCGTGCTCGAGATAGGTGGTGATTTCCATGTCCTCGCCGCGACCGATGGCGCCGAGCTCGGGCACGCCGGCGACTTCGGTCGAAAAGCGGATGCAGCGCGTGCAGTGGATGCAGCGCGTCATGATGGTCTTGACCAGCGGCCCGATATACTTGTCTTCCACGGCGCGCTTATTCTCGGCATAGCGCGAGGCGTCGACGCCGTAGGCCATGGCCTGATCCTGCAAGTCGCATTCGCCGCCCTGATCGCAGATCGGGCAGTCGAGCGGATGGTTGATCAGCAGGAACTCCATGACGCCTTCGCGCGCCTTCTTCACCATCGGCGTTTTGGTGAAGAGCTGTTTGGGCGAGCCGTCCTTGTTGGGCGCGAGATCCTTCACGCCCATAGCGCAGGACGCCTGCGGCTTGGGGATACCCTGCACTTCGATGAGGCACATGCGGCAATTGCCGGCGATCGACAGCCGCTCGTGAAAGCAGAAGCGCGGGATCTCAGCGCCCGCGGCCTCGCAGGCCTGCAGCAGCGTGTACTCGCCAGGGACGTCGATCTCGTTGCCGTCGACGATGAGCTTGGTCATGCCGCGTTCTCACTCGGCGCGCCGCAGCGCGCCGTCTGCCAGAGGCTCGCCTGCGGCAGGCTCTCCCAGCCGAAGGCATCACCGCTCGGGCCACGCGTCTTCAGGTGATCGAGGCGCGTGACGCCTTCTGCGAGCGTCGGGCGATGGCCTTGCGGCACCCACCACATCGCCAAGGGCGTCTCGATCGGCTCGAACCACTGCTGACGGCGGCCGTAGAAACGCCGGTGCAGCGTTTGCCAGACGAAACGCTCCAGGGCTTCAACGTCGCGCCAGACCGTAAGGTTCGGCAGGATGCGCGGATCGTCATAGACGCTCATGCCCATGGCGTTGCCGCTGTCGTCCTGCAGCCGCCAAATGAACCCATCGATCTGTTCGGCGAGCCCATTGACCAACGCGACGTTGTTGACGAACTCCGCCATGCGCGGATCGTCGAGCGGATATTTGATCCGCGCGATGTTGAACTGGGCGAGGCGCCTAGATGCTGACATGGGTGTGCTCCCCGCACCAATCATCCGGCTTGACGACCGCCCAATCCTGATCGCTGCCGCCCGCCGGCGGCGCATGGCGCCGGCACTGACCGCGCGTCGCATATTGACGCAAATGCTCGACCGGCCGCTCATCCGGCAGCGGCCACCAGAATTTGCAGTTGCGGCAGCGTAGGTTGGGGTTCTCGTAGGTCATTCAGCCGCCACCGGGATGGGATCGCGCACGCCATGCGTCTCGGCGTTGCGGGTATATTCGTCGATGCGCCGCTCGATCTCTGGACGGAAGTGCCGCAGCAGGCCCTGCACCGGCCAGGCGGCGCCGTCACCGAAGGCGCAGATGGTGTGGCCCTCGATCTGCGTCGTCACCTCCATCAGCATGTCGATCTCACGCTTCTGCGCGCGTCCTTCCGCCATGCGGGTCAAGACGCGCCACATCCAGCCCATGCCCTCGCGGCACGGCGTGCACTGGCCGCAAGACTCGTGCTTGTAAAAATAGGAGATGCGGGTCATGGCGCGGACGATGTCGGTCGATTTGTCCATGACGATCACGGCCGCGGTGCCGAGCGCCGATTTCTTGTCGCGGCAGCCGTCGAAATCCATGAGCAGCGAGTCGGCCCACTCGGCGCCGGCGGGCACCAGCGGCATCGAGGAGCCGCCGGGAATCACCGCAAGCAGATTGTCCCAGCCGCCGCGCACGCCGCCGGCATGCATCTCTACAAGTTCCCGCAGGGGGATCCCCATCGCCTCCTCGACATTGCACGGCTTCTCCACGTGGCCGGAGATGCAGAACAGCTTGGTGCCGGTATTGTTGGGACGGCCGATGCCGGCGAACCAGGCAGCGCCGCGCCGCATGATGTCCGGCACCGCCGCGATCGACTCGACATTGTTGACAGTCGTCGGGCAGCCATAGAGGCCGACATTGGCGGGAAATGGCGGCTTCAGCCGCGGCTGGCCCTTCTTGCCCTCCAGGCTTTCGAGCAGCGCCGTCTCCTCGCCGCAGATATAGGCGCCGGCGCCATGGTGGACATAAAGGTCGAAATCCCAGCCATGCACATTGCCCTTGCCGATCAGCCTCTCGGCATAGGCCTGCTCGACCGCGGCTTCCAGGCGCTCGCGCTCGCGAATGAATTCGCCGCGGACATAGATGTAGCCGGCATGGGCGCCCATGGCGCAGCCAGCGATCAGGCAGCCCTCGATCAAGAGATGCGGATCGTGCCGCATGATCTCGCGGTCCTTGCAGGTCCCCGGTTCGGACTCGTCGGCATTGACCACAAGATAGTGCGGCCGCTCGCCGATCTGTTTGGGCATGAACGACCATTTGAGGCCGGTCGGGAAGCCGGCGCCGCCGCGGCCGCGCAGACCCGAATTTTTCACCTCGTTGACGAGTGCTTCGCGGCCCTTCTCGAGGATCGCCTTGGTGCCGTCCCAGGCACCGCGCGCACGCGCGCCCTTTAGGCCCCAGTCATGGAGTCCGTAGAGGTTGGTGAAGATGCGGTCCTTGTCGGCGAGCATCGGCGTCAATTCGGCTTGGGTTTGTCTTTGTCGCGCAGCGGCGGTTTCGCGGCAGGCGCCTCATGCCGATTGGCGGCGGCGCTAGGCTTCTTGGCGTTTTCGCCGCGCTCGGCGGCGGCTGCCGAACTGCCCGCTGATTTTCCGCTTTTCGAATAAAGCGCGGGATCGGTCAGCGTGATCGCGCCGCCGACTGGAGCGGAGAGCTGCCGGTCGATTTGCGGACCCGGTTCCGGTCGTTTGCCCGAGGCCAACGCATCGAGAATTTCTTCGAAGCTTTCCGCCGTCAGATCTTCGTAATAATCGGCGTTGATCTGCACCATCGGCGCGTTGACGCAAGCGCCCAGACATTCGACCTCGACCCACGAGAAATTGCCATCAGCCGTCACCTCACCCGGCTCGCCGATACGTCGCCGGCAGACGCGTTCGAGCGTGTCGGCCCCGCGCAGCCGGCAGGGCGTGGTGCCGCAAAGCTGCACGTAAAATTTGCCGACCGGCTCGAGATTGAACATGGTGTAGAAGGTGGCGACTTCGAGCGCGCGGATATGCGCTAGGCCCAGAAAATCGGCGACATGGCGGATGGCGGCTTCGGGCAGCCAGCCGCCGGATTGATCCTGCGCGCGCCAGAGCAGCGAGATGACGGCCGAGGCCTGCCGTCCTTGCGGATATTTGGCGATCTGCGCCTTCGCCCAATCGTGGTTAGCCTTGTTGAAGGCGAAGCTCTTCGGCTGCACGTCCGGCGGGGCGAGGCGGCGCACGCTCATCGGTCGACCTCCCCGAACACGATGTCGATCGAGCCGAGAATGGCGGAGACGTCCGCCAGCATGTGGCCGCGCGTGAGGAAATCCATGGCGCTCAAATGCGCGAAGCCCGGCGCGCGAATTTTGCACTTGTACGGTTTGTTGGTGCCGTCGCTGACGAGATAGACGCCGAATTCGCCCTTGGGCGCCTCGACCGCGGCGTACACCTCGCCTTCCGGCACGTGGTAGCCCTCGGTGTAGAGCTTGAAGTGATGGATCAGCGCTTCCATCGAGCGCTTCATCTCGCCGCGCTTGGGCGGCACGATCTTGTGGTCGTCGATGGTGACCGGGCCCTGCCCGTCGGCGCCGCGCAGCTTCTCGCAGCACTGCTTCATGATTTTCGTCGACTGGCGCATCTCCTCCATGCGGATGAGAAAGCGGTCGAAGCAGTCGCCGTTCTTGCCGACCGGAATACCGAATTCGAGCTCGGAATAACACTCATAGGGCTGCGCGCGGCGCAGATCCCAGGCGGCGCCGGAGCCGCGCACCATCACGCCGGAGAAGCCCCAGTTCCAGGCGTCCTCGAGCTTGACCACGCCGATATCGACGTTGCGCTGCTTGAAGATGCGATTGCCGGTGAGCAGGCCGTCGAGGTCGTCGACCACCTTCAGGAACGGATCGCAGAAAGCATAGATGTCGTCGATGAGCTTGGGCGGCAAATCCTCGTGCACGCCGCCGGGTCGGAAATATTTCGCGTGCATGCGCGAGCCGGAAGCGCGCTCGTAGAACACCATCAGCTTCTCGCGCTCCTCGAAGCCCCACAGCGGCGGCGTCAAGGCGCCGACATCCATCGCCTGCGTGGTGACGTTGAGCAGGTGCGACAACAGGCGACCGATCTCGGAGTAGAGCACGCGGATCAATTGCGCGCGCTTCGGCACCTTGATGTCCAAGAGCTTCTCGACCGCCAGGCAGAAGGCGTGCTCCTGATTCATCGGGGCGACGTAGTCGAGCCGGTCGAAATAACCGACCGCCTGCAGATAGGTCTTGTGCTCGATCAGCTTCTCGGTGCCGCGATGCAAGAGGCCGATATGCGGATCGACGCGCTCGACCACCTCGCCGTCGAGTTCGAGCACGAGCCGCAGCACGCCATGCGCGGCCGGATGCTGCGGACCGAAATTGATGGTGAAGTTGCGCAGCGAGGTTTCGGCCATCAGCTCACCAGCTCCGCAGCCTTGGCTTTCTCCGCGACCTTCGCGTTGAAACGGTCCCATAAGACCACGACGCGGTCGTGACGGCCCTCGCCGATCAAATCTTTGCCGTCGTGCGCGGCGACCTTGAAGGTCAACTTGCGACCTTCGACCGCGACGAGCTCAGCATCGACCGTGACCGTCATGCCAGGCGGCGTCGCCGCCAGGTGCGAGACGTCGACATGGGTGCCGAGCGACCCCTCACCGGCGTCGAGGTGCGGCGCCAGGAGTTCGGCGCAAGTCCACTCCATCAGCACGATCATGAAGCCGGTGGCAAATACCTTCGGCATGGCGGCGATGATCGCCGACTCCGGATAAGTGTGCGGCACCGTCTTGTTCTCCGGCACCTTGTAGGAGAACGTGTGCTTCAGGCCTGGCTTGAGGGTCGACTTCATTTCACGATCCCTTGGCCTTTTCGTCGCCCGGCAGCAGGTAATCGGTGCCTTCCCAGGGCGAAAGGAAATCGAAGGTGCGAAACTCCTGCGCCAGTCGCACCGGCTCGTATTTGACGCGCTTCTCCTCGTCGTCGTAGCGCACCTCGACAAAACCGGTGAGCGGGAAGTCCTTGCGCAGCGGGTGGCCCTCGAAGCCGTAGTCGGTGAGCAGGCGGCGCATGTCCGGATGGCCGGTGAACAGGACGCCGTAGAGGTCGTAAGCTTCGCGCTCGAACCAGTCGGCGCCGCGGAACACCTCGATCAACGAGGGCACGGGGGTTTCCTCATCGGTCATGACCTTGACGCGCACACGCTGGTTCAACTGCGGCGACAGAAAATGATAGACAAGGTCAAAGCGCTGTTCGCGCGCCGGCCAGTCTACGGCAGTGATGTCGATGATGCAGGCGAACTGGCAAGGGACGGCATCGCGCAGATAGGTCGCGATCGTGACGACATCGGCGGCCTTGCCGCGCACGGTCAACTCACCGCGCGCGATCTCATAGCCGGTCACCGAACCGGAGAGCGCGGCCTGAATGTGCTGGCCGAGGGTTTCGAGACGTTCGCTATCCATCAGCGCTCGATTGTCCCAGTGCGCCTGATCTTCTTCTGCAGCAGCATGACGCCGTAGAGCAGCGCCTCGGCGGTCGGCGGACAGCCGGGCACGTAAATGTCGACCGGCACGATGCGGTCGCAGCCGCGCACGACCGAATAGGAGTAATGATAGTAGCCGCCGCCGTTGGCGCACGAACCCATCGAGATGACGTAACGCGGCTCCGGCATCTGGTCGTAGACCTTGCGCAGTGCCGGCGCCATCTTGTTGGTGAGCGTGCCGGCGACGATCATCACGTCGGATTGACGGGGCGACGCGCGCGGCGCGAAGCCGAAGCGCTCGGCGTCGTAGCGCGGCATCGACATCTGCATCATCTCGACGGCGCAGCACGCCAAGCCGAAGGTCATCCACATCAGCGAGCCGGTACGCGCCCAGGTGATGAGGTCGTCGACGGCGGTGACCAAGAAGCCTTTGTCGGATAGTTCGCCGCTGACGTCCTTGAAGAACGCGTCGTCCGCGCCCGCCGCTTTGCCGGTGCGTGGGTCGATGATGGGCTGCGGCGCGGCTGTGGCCAGCGTCATGGGGCGATCAATCCCATTCCAGCGCCCCCTTCTTCCACTCATATATGAAGCCGATGGTGAGCACGCCAAGGAACACCATCATCGCCCAGAAACCGAAGACGCCGACTTCACGGAACGCGACCGCCCACGGGAACAGGAAGCTCACTTCGAGGTCGAAGATGATGAACAGAATGGCGACGAGGTAAAAGCGCACGTCGAATTTCATGCGCGCGTCGTCGAAGGCGTTAAAACCGCACTCGTAGGCGGAAAGTTTCTCCGGGTCCGGCTGCCGGTAAGCGACGATGAAAGGGGCGATCAAGAGGGCAAGCCCGATCGCCAGCGCAACCGCTATGAAGATGACAAGGGGCAGATAGGCTTGCAGCAACGCGCTCATGGCGACCTCGGTTGCGTCCCCGCCCGGCCTGGAATTCCGGACTGTTCGGCCCGCCCACAACAGCGACCCCTGCGCAAAAACCCGCCGCTGCTGGAAAAGCCCTGAGAACCGGAGTGGTTTTGAGGCTTAGCGCAGTGCACAATGACTGGCAAGCCGACATAAGGCGCCGTTCCGCGCACGATTGACAGGCCGTTGCGACGCCCTCGATAGTCGCCGCCGGCAGGCGAAAGCGCAGCGCGGGAGCATTGTCGATGACAGTTCTGCGACTGGTTGCCGCCCTCTTCATGCTTGCCGCGACATCGCCGGCAAGCTCCGCGACCGCGCAGGATTACCCGAACCGGCCGGTTCGCATTGTTGCGCCGTTCGGCGCCGGCGGCCCGACCGACGTCTACACCCGCATCGTTGCTGAGGAACTGCAGAAGGCGTTGCATCAGCCCTTTGTCATTGAGAACCGCCCCGGTGCCGGCACGACCATCGGTACCGAACTGGTCGCGCAGGCGCCGCCCGACGGCTACACGCTCTTGATGGTGTCCGGCACGCAATGCGTCAACGAGACTCTATTTCCGCACAAGCACTATAAATTGATGCGCGATCTGACCCCGGTCGCGCCATTGATCGACACGGACCTCGTGCTGGTCGTGCATCCCTCGGTGCCGGCGAAAACCCTGACCGAGCTGCTGGCGCTCGCGCGGCAAAAACCAGGTGCACTCAATTACGGGTCATCCGGCCCCGGCTCGAATTATCATATGGCGGGCGAGCTACTGCGCCATCTCACCAACATCAATATCGTGCACGTACCATACAAAGGCTCGACCGGCGCGCGTAACGACATCGTCAACGGCAATATCCAGCTTTTGTTCGATTCGGTGCCGACCATGGCGCCGCTTGTCAAAGCCGGGCTGGTGCGCGCGCTCGGCACCAGCGGCCTGACCCGTTCGCCGATCCTGCCGGATGTGCCGACGCTTGCCGAGGCCGGCGTACCCGCCTTCCATGCGAGCCTTTGGGTCGGCTTCATGGCCCCCGCCGGCACGCCGCAGCCGGTCATCGAAAAGCTCAACGCCGAGATCGGCAAGATCCTTTCGCGGCCGCAAATCAAAGCGGCCTGGGAAAAGCAAGGCGCGACACCCGTGATCATGACGCCCGCGGCCTTCAGGGCTTTCATGGACGCCGAAATCGCAAGATGGGCCGATATCGTTCAAGCCAATCACATCAAGATGATCGACTGACCAGTGGGTGCTCCATGAACGAGATGAGTAAGCCGGTCGCCATCAAGGGCGATGAGCATTGGGCGCACAAGGAAGGCGGCGTGACGCTGTTCCTGTGGGAGAAATGCGCCGGCGATCCGGGCAAGAGCATCGGCACGATCCTGTTCGTGCACGGCTCCTCGATGGCCTCGCAGCCGACCTTCGATCTGCATGTGCCGGGCCGTCCCGATTCTTCCGTCATGGATTGGTTCGCCGCACGCGGCTTCGACTGTTGGTCGGTCGACATGGAAGGCTACGGCCGTTCGACCAAGGATCGCGACAACAATGCCTCGATCGTGCAAGGCGCCAATGATTGCCATGCCGCCGCGGTGCATATCCGCAAGCTGCGCGGGCACCGGCCGTTGCTGGTCTACGGCATATCCTCGGGCGCGTTGCGTGCGGCGATGTTCGCCGAGCGCCATCCAACGATGGTCGGACGTTTGGCGCTCGACGCCATGGTGTGGACCGGCGAAGGTTCGCCTACTCTCGCCGAGCGGCGCAAGAAGCTGCCCGAGTTCATGGCCAAGAACCGGCGGCCGATCGACAAGGTCTTCGTTCATTCCATCTTCAACCGCGATCACCCCGGTGCCGCCGACGACGCGGTGATCGAAGCCTTTGCCGACGCCATTCTAAAGCTCGACCATTCGGTGCCGACTGGCACCTATGTCGACATGTGCGCACGCCTGCCGGTGGTCGATCCGGAAAAAATCACGGTGCCGACGCTGATCATGCGCGGACAATGGGACGGCATCGCGTCGATGGAGGACTTGCTCGCCTTCTTCGCCAAGCTGCCCAACCCCGACAAGCAGTTCGCGGTCATGCCCGGCATTTCGCACGCGAGCTTCCAGCAGAAGAATTACAAGCTCGTCTATCACATCTTGTACAGTTGGTTCACGCAACCGGAACCGGTCTATCGTGGCCGAGAAGGATCTCAGCAGCCGAGTTGATCCGCGAGATTAGCCAGATCCTTCGCTGCAAAATCTACCTTCACCGTCGGCGCGGCTTCACCGGTGTTCGGCCCATATTCGTTGACGCGCGCGGTGTGCGCGGTGCGCAGGCCGAGTTTGGCCGCGGCGGCGAGGTCGCGGCTGTGGGCGGCTACCATCATGCACTGCGCTGGCGCAAGATCGAACGCCTCGCAGGCGGCAAGATACACGCGCGGCTTCGGCTTGAAGTCGCCGGCAATCTCGGAGCCGAGGATTGCGTCCCACGGGAGATTGTTGCGGCGTGCGAGATCGACCATCAGCGAGATATTGCCGTTCGAGCACGGTGCGAGCATGAACTTGCGTTTCAACCGCGCGAGCGCTGCCGGCACGTCGGGCCAGGCGTCAAGCCGATGCCAGACCAGCGTCAGATCGGCGAGCACCTCCTCGGACAGGTTCTCCAATCCGAAGCGCGGCAAGATCCGTTCGAGGTTGCGCCGGTGCAGCACGTCGAGCTTGGCGAATGGCAAGCGGCCTGCCCGCACCTCCTCCATGCCGGGCTGGTATTCGGCGCGCCAGGCGTCGGCAAATGCGATCCAGTCGAGGCTATGGCCGAGATCAGACAGGATGCGCTCCGCGTCGCGGGCGACCGATGTGCGCCAGTCGACAAGCGTGCCGAACACGTCAAAGAACAGCGCGCGGATGTCGAAGTTTGGCTCTCGCACGACCATGAAAACGCCCTTCGCGGGCCCCGCCTGGCGGCCGCGGGCAGAGCCGCAAACACGGGCTAAGTCATTGATAAGATGGCGGGAGCGACGGGACTCGAACCCGCGGCCTCTGCCGTGACAGGGCAGCGCTCTAACCAACTGAGCTACGCCCCCGCGGGCGTGCGCTCGACGTATAGACGCGCAAAACTCAAGTCAAGGTAAAGCCCGGGAAATTGCGAAAAAGCCTTATTTATCGGCAGGAATCGATGGTCAGAGCCCCCCCGAATCGTCTATGCGGGCGGTCGGGTCTGGCGTCTCGCCAACCTTCGCGGATTCAAAAAGGAGGGTCCCACCGATGGCTATGGCTCCCACCAAAGCCCCCACACCGACCACGGTGACGCTGAAGCATCTCGCTGCGGCGCTCGCGGAATCGCACGAGATGTCGAAGAAGCAGGCAGAAGCCGTGCTCGGCGATTTGGTCGGCAATATCGTCAAGCATCTGAAGAAAGGCGAGCGCATCCGTATCGGCGGCCTCGGCATCCTTCAGGTGCGCAAGCGCGCCGCGCGCATGGGCCGTAATCCGGCAACCGGCGAGCAAATTCAGATCAAAGCCAGCAAAAAAGTCGCTTTCCGCGCTTCCAAGGAATTGAAGGAAGCGATCTGACCTTTCGGCCGGACCCTCCGGGGCAACGGCGGGCGAGAGCGATCACCGCTCGGCGCCCGCCGTTTCTTTTTTGATTAGCTGGTGAGCCTTCACCGCGGCAGCCTTCACGCGCGTCGCGAGCGAAGGTGGCCTGCCGAGCCCTAGCTCGCGGAGACAATGTCCGCCTTCGCTCCGGACTTCGGCGGGACAGCCTTCACGCGCTCCGCGAGCAAAGGCTGGTGGGCGGTGACGGACTCGAACCGCCGACATCCTGCGTGTAAAGCAGGCGCTCTACCAACTGAGCTAACCGCCCCGCGGCCAGCCTTAGCTCCGGCGTATCCGGGCGGCAAGCATCGGCGCGGGCGTGCTCGGCCGCATTGGTCCGCCAGCGACGGCGGCGGCGGCGGACAGGGGCGCTTAATCGTTGTCGGCGTCGCCGCTGCAGAAGCGCTCGACCAGACGGCAAGCCCGGCCACCTTGATTGCGACACTCCTCCATGGCGCGGTTGTTGCCTTCTTCTCGGTCGTAGCCCCAGGTCCAGCCCATGGCGCCGTTCGTCGATGAGGCCACGCTCATGCACATGTCGCGAAAGGTTTTCTTGACGGTGCAGCGGTCCGAATATTTGCGGCATTCCCGTAGCGCGGCGCGCGACGCCCCGTCTTCATTGTCGTAGTTTTTCGCCCAGCCATAATCGGCATTCGGGCTGGTCGCGAGCGCACCCCACGGGCCGGCCATCGCTGGCATCGCTGTGACCAGTAGGAACGTCGCGGCAACAACAAGCCTGGTGTTCATCTTCATGGCATCCCCCGGTTTGGCGTTTTGCCTTGTCAAGTCTCCAATTGCCCGATTGTCACCGGGCTTAGCCTTGTCTTCGCGATCGCGCTCCAAAGCTGCGAGCGCGCCAGCCTATCAATCGTCGTCGGCGTTGCCGGTGCAGAAGCGTTCAGCCAGGCGGCAGCCGCGGCCACGATTGTTTCGGCACTCGTCCATCGCGCGGCGATTACCTTCCTCGCGGCTATAGCCCCACGCCCAGCCCATGGCGCCATTGGTCGAAGTGGCGACGCTGATGCACACGTTCCTGAACGACCGTTTGACCGTACATTCGCTCGAGTATTTGCGGCATTCTTTGAGCGCCGCATCTTCGGCGTCGTCTTCGGTATCGTAATTCTTTGCCCAACCGTAGTCGGCGTTCGGACTGGTCGCCAGGGCGCCCCAATCGCCGGCAAAGGCGGGCACTGCGGTGAACAGGAAAAAAAGTCCGGCGACCGCCAAACGCCAATCGATTTTCATGGCTCTCGTCCTGCGTGGGTGGATCGGCAAAATTATCCCTAACGAGAGGCCCCACTGTCAATCAACCCTTGACGCCAAGGAGCCACTGGATCGGCGTGAGTGACCTTGCAGCAACTAAACCGTTAAGGGAGCCGGCAGGGGGGACGGCAAACAAAAACGGCGCCGAGAGGCGCCGTTTTCACGTCTTTTTTACGGTGCGGCGGTTCAGTGGGCCGTGAGGCCGGAACCCTCCTCGTCGACCGCCGGCTCAGCGGCTCGCTCGGCGAGCTTGGCCGCCTCCTCGTCCCAGGCGATCGGCTCAGGCTTACGCGTGAGCGCGCGGGCGAGCACCTCGTCCATCCGGGTCACCGGCACGATCTCCAGGCCTTTCTTGATGGTGTCGGAGATTTCCACCAGATCCTTGGCGTTCTCCTCCGGGATCAAGACGGTCTTCATACCGCCGCGCGAGGCGGCGAGCAGCTTCTCCTTCAAGCCGCCGATCGGCAGCACCCGGCCGCGCAGCGTGATCTCGCCTGTCATGGCAACGTCACGTCGCACCGGGATGCCGGTGATGACCGACACGATGGCCGTGACCATGGCGACGCCCGCCGACGGTCCATCCTTCGGGGTTGCACCCTCCGGCACGTGCACGTGGATGTCGCGCTTGTCGAAGCGCGGTGGCTCAATGCCGAAGGCGACCGCGCGCGAGCGCACATAGGATGCCGCCGCCGAGATCGACTCCTTCATAACGTCGCGCAGGTTGCCGGTGACCGTCATGCGGCCCTTGCCCGGCATCTGCGCGGCTTCAATCGTGAGCAGCTCGCCGCCGACATCGGTCCAGGCCAGACCGGTGACCACGCCGATTTGGTCCTCCTCCTCGACCTCGCCGTAGCGGAACTTCGGCACGCCGAGGTAGTCGGCCAGGCTCGCTGCGGTGACGGCGATAGCCTTCTTCTTCGAAGTCATCAGTTCCTTCACCGCTTTGCGGATGAGGGTCGAGAGCTCGCGCTCGAGATTGCGCACGCCCGCCTCCCGCGTATAGCGGCGGATGATGGTGAGCAGCGCCTCGTCGTCGATCGACCATTCGCTCGGGCTCAAGCCGTGCTTGACCACCGCATGCGGGATCAGATGCTTGCGGGCGATCTCGACTTTCTCATCCTCGGTGTAGCCGGCGATGCGGATGATCTCCATGCGGTCCATCAGCGGCGGCGGAATATTCAGCGTATTCGCCGTGGTGATGAACATCACGTTCGACAAATCGTAATCGACCTCGAGATAATGGTCGTTGAAGGTATGGTTCTGCTCCGGGTCGAGCACCTCGAGCAAAGCCGAGGATGGATCGCCGCGGAAATCGGCGCCCATCTTGTCGACCTCGTCCAAGAGGAACAGCGGGTTCGAGCTCTTGGCCTTGCGCATCGACTGGATGATCTTGCCTGGCATCGAGCCGATATAGGTGCGCCGGTGACCGCGGATCTCGGCCTCGTCGCGCACCCCGCCAAGCGACACGCGCACGAATTCGCGCCCCGTCGCTTTCGCGATCGACTTGCCGAGCGAGGTCTTGCCGACGCCCGGAGGTCCGACCAGACACAGAATCGGCCCGGTCAGCTTGTTGGCGCGCTGCTGCACGGCGAGATATTCGACGATGCGTTCCTTGACCTTCTCCAGACCATAGTGGTCGGCATCGAGAATCTGCTGCGCGAGGTTGAGATCCTTCTTGACCTTGCTCTTCTTGTTCCACGGGATCGAGAGCAGCCAGTCGAGATAATTGCGCACAACAGTGGCTTCCGCCGACATCGGCGACATCTGCCGTAGCTTCTTGAGCTCGTGCGTGGCCTTCTCGCGGGCTTCCTTGGAGAGCTTGGTCTTCTTGATCTTGTCTTCCAGCTCCTGCAGCTCGTCGCGGCCTTCTTCGTCGCCGAGCTCCTTCTGGATCGCCTTCATCTGCTCGTTGAGGTAGTACTCGCGCTGCGTCTTCTCCATCTGCCGTTTGACGCGGGTGCGGATACGCTTCTCCACCTGCAGCACGGAGATTTCACTCTCCATCAGGCCGAGCACCTTCTCCAGCCGTTCGGCAACCTTTGCCGTCTCCAGGATTTCCTGCTTGTCCGGGATTTTGACGGCGAGATGCGAGGCGACCGTATCGGCGAGTTTGGCGTAATCCTCGATCTGCTGGATCACGCCGATCACCTCAGGCGACACTTTCTTGTTGAGCTTCACATAGTTCTCGAACTCGGTGACGACCGAGCGCGCAAGCGCTTCCGCCTCAACGCGTTCGCCGACGTCGTCGGTGATCACGGTGGCGTCGGCTTCGTAATAGTCGGTGCGGTCGGTGTATTTGACGACGCTCGCGCGGGTCGCGCCCTCGACCAGCACCTTGACCGTGCCGTCGGGCAGCTTGAGCAGCTGCAGAACGCTCGCCAGGGTGCCGACGGTGAAGATCGCATCGGTGGCCGGGTCGTCGTCGGAAGCATTCTTCTGGGTGGCCAGCAGGATGAAGGTGTCGGAACGCATCACCTCTTCCAGCGCCTTGATCGACTTTTCACGGCCGACGAAGAGCGGAACGATCATGTGCGGAAACACCACGATGTCGCGCAGCGGCAGCACCGGGTAGGCCCGGGTCTCGCCTGGTTGCAGTGTGGGCCGCGGCTTGGTGGTCATTGGCCTTGGATCCTTTTGTTGTGCCCCTGTCCGAGAACCCGCAGATTGCGGCATCCAGACGGACAGTGCCGGTAGAAGGGCGGACAATGCGCCGGGCGGCTGCCCGGCGCGACTCGGGCAAAGGGTACGAAACCCTCAGCCCAGCGGAAACCAGATACTTCGTACGCCCCGTAACTCGCGTTGCTATACGTAGGATCACGCAGGATGGTCCGCAAGAAGCGAGCCATTTTGGGTCAAAACGCGAGCAGGCGGGCGGTTCGATCGCCGTGCCGAAGACTTCTGCGGGCGAGACTGGCGAGCGCCAACCCTCCGTTTACCAAGACTTTAGGCGCTGACGCCGCCCTCGGCCGTCCGATCGCTGCGGTCGGCGTAGATATAGAGCGGACGCGCGGTGCCCTCGACGACCTCCTTGGAGATCACCACCTCCTCCACGCCTTCCAGGCTCGGCAGCTCGAACATGGTGTCGAGCAGGATGCCCTCCATGATCGAACGCAGTCCGCGCGCGCCGGTCTTGCGGTCGATGGCCTTGCGGGCAATCGCCGTAAGCGCCTCTTCGGCGAGAGTGAGGTCAATCTGCTCCATCTCGAACAGTCGTTGGTACTGCTTGACCAGCGCGTTCTTGGGCTCGACCAGAATCTTCTTGAGCGAGGCCTCGTCGAGGTCCTCAAGCGTGGCAACCACCGGCAGACGGCCAACGAACTCCGGGATCAGCCCGTACTTCAGTAGATCCTCGGGCTCCACTTCGCGGAAGATTTCGCCCTGCTTGCGGTCTTCGGGCGCGACCACCTTGGCGCCGAAACCGATCGAGGTTGACCGTCCGCGCGCCGAGATGATCTTTTCAAGGCCAGCGAATGCGCCGCCGCAGACAAACAGAATATTCGTCGTGTCGACCTGCAGGAACTCTTGTTGTGGATGCTTGCGGCCACCCTGCGGAGGCACCGAGGCGATGGTGCCTTCCATGATCTTCAAGAGCGCTTGCTGAACGCCCTCGCCCGACACGTCGCGGGTGATCGAGGGATTGTCGGACTTGCGGCTGATCTTGTCGATTTCGTCGATATAGACGATGCCGCGCTGAGCGCGCTCGACGTTGTAGTCGGCCGACTGCAACAGCTTGAGGATGATGTTTTCGACGTCCTCGCCGACGTAACCCGCTTCGGTGAGCGTGGTGGCATCCGCCATGGTGAACGGCACATCGAGGATGCGCGCCAGCGTCTGCGCCAGCAGCGTCTTGCCCGAGCCGGTCGGTCCGATCAGCAGGATGTTTGACTTGGCGAGCTCGACGTCGTTGTGCTTGGACTGGTGATTGAGCCGCTTGTAATGGTTATGAACGGCGACCGAGAGCACCTTCTTGGCATGGTCCTGGCCGATGACGTAGTCGTCGAGAACCTTGCGGATTTCCTTCGGCGTCGGGATGCCGTCGCGCGACTTCACCAGCGAGGTCTTGTTCTCCTCGCGGATGATGTCCATGCACAGTTCGACGCACTCGTCGCAGATGAAGACGGTCGGGCCGGCGATGAGCTTGCGCACTTCGTGCTGGCTCTTGCCGCAGAACGAGCAGTAGAGGGTGTTCTTGGAATCGCTGCCGCCGACCTTGCTCATTCCAGTCTCCGTCACTCGTCTTCCACTTCGTTTTTGCACCCGCCTGGGCGGCGTAGTACGCAGGGTCCTATCGCGCACCGACCCCTACGAAGCAAGTTTCGCGCCGAACACACCCACGCGGCGGGCGCCGCAGTTGGAGGGATGCCCGCAATCCCGTAGTCTCCCTCAGCCTAAGCGAAGCATGCTAACGGCGAGCTAATCAAGAATCTATTAATGATAGCGCGCCTTTGCTGCGCAAAAAACGGCCATTCCGGGCCTTTTTTCGGCGATCGAGGGCGCCAGGCGCCGCATTAAGGAACAAGCTTCGGCTGAAACTCCTCCGGCCGCTTGTCGATCACCTTGTCGACCAGGCCGAAGTCCTTGGCCGCCTCCGCGGTCAGGAAGAAATCGCGCTCGAGCGCGTCCTCGATTTTCTTCAGGGATTGACCGGTGTGTCTCACGTAGATCTCGTTGAGCCGCTTCTTTAGATTCAGAATTTCCTGGGCGTGCAGCATGATGTCGGTCGCCTGACCCTGGAACCCGCCGGACGGCTGGTGCACCATGATCCGGGCGTTGGGCAGGGCAAAGCGCATGTCCTTGGCGCCCGAGGCCAAGAGCAGCGAGGCCATCGAGGCCGCCTGCCCCACGCACAGCGTGGAAACCGGCGGACGCACGAACTGCATGGTGTCGTAGATCGCCATCCCGGATGTCACCACCCCGCCGGGCGAGTTGATGTACATCGAGATCTCTTTCTTGGGGTTTTCCGCCTCCAGGAACAACAGCTGCGCCACCACCAGCGTCGCCATGCCATCCTCGATCCCGCCAGTGATGAAGATGATCCGCTCCTTCAGCAGCCGCGAAAAAATGTCGTAGGCGCGCTCGCCGCGGTTGGTCTGCTCGACCACCATCGGCACGAGATTTTGCATGTAGTGTTCGACGGGATCTCTCATGTGCTTCCCTTACCCGAATCGCGCGCAGAGGCTAGCGCAGCCGCCCCTGTCGCGTCCTGCTGATCTATTTGTGCAAACGCGCCGCCGCAATGGGCGACCGCTCAGGCGGCCGCTTCTTCTTCCTTGTAGAGCTCCTCGCGCGGGACCTGCTTTTCGGTCACATCGGCCAGCTCGAGCAGGAAGTTGACGACTTTGTCCTCGAAAATCGGCGCGCGCAGGCCAGCGACGGCTTGCGGATTTTGCCGGTAAAAGTCCCACACCCGCTGCTCCTGGCCGGGGAACTGGCGCACGTGCTCCATCACCGCGCGGTTGAGCTCCTCCTCGCTGACCGTGATGTTGTTCTTCTCGCCGATTTCGGCCAGCACCAGGCCGAGCCGCACCCGCCGCTCGGAAATCGCGCGGTATTCGGCCTTGGCCTTGTCATCGGTGGTGTTCTCGTCGGCGAATGTTTTGCGCTCGTTCTCCATCTCCTGCAGCACCGATTTCCAGACCCGGTTGAACTCCTCCTCCACCAGCGTTGGCGGCGGCTCGAACTTGTGCAGCCGGTCGAGCTCGTCGAGCAGAGCGCGCTTGATCTTCTGCCGCGACATGTTGAGGTGTTCGCGCACCAGCCGATCTTTGACCGCTTCGCGCAACTTCACGAGCGACTCTAAGCCGAGCGCCTTGGCAAAGGCGTCGTCGAGGCTGACCGTGCCCGGCGCTTCGACCGCCTTAGCGGTGACGGCGAACTCCGCCTCCTTGCCGGCCAACGCCGCATTCACGTAATGCTCCGAAAAGGTGACCTTGATGGTGCGGCTCTCGCCGGCGGCGATCCCGATCAGTTGATCTTCGAAGCCAGGGATGAATGTGTTCGACCCGATCAGTACGGCGATATCGTCGCCGGTCCCGCCTTCGAACGGCTCGCCGTTGATGGTGCCGGCAAAGGAGATGGTGACGCGGTCACCTTTTTCGGCTTTGCCGTCCCCGCCTTTCGACGTGTAGGGCTTGTTCTGCTCGCCGATGCGGACGAGCGCCTCCTCGACTTCGGCGTCGGTGACCTCGCTGATCAGCCGCGTAAGCTTGATGTCCTTGAAATTCGCCAGCGCGATTGGCGGCACGATCTCGACCGCCACGGTGTAGTCGAGGTCGCTCTTGCCCGCGATTAGGTCTTCGACCGCGCTCTTCTCCTCCGGCATGATAATCTTGGGCTCGGCGGCGAGCTTAAGCCCGCGCTCACTCACAATCTGGCTGTTAGCGTCGCGCACCGCCGCCTCGATGACCTCGGCCATGGCGGCGCGGCCATAGACGCGCTTTAAATGTGCGACCGGCACCTTGCCGGGCCGGAAGCCGCGAATATTGACGCGCGTCTTCAACTCGTCGAGACGCGCATTGACCTTGGCGTCAAGCTCGGACGCCGGCACAACCACGCGGAATTCGCGCTTGAGGCCTTCGGACAGCGTTTCGGTAACCTGCATTGTTCTCACTTGCTTCGAAGGGCCCTCGGCATGGTGCGGGCGGAGGGATTTGAACCCCCACGACTTTCGTCACGGGAACCTAAATCCCGCGCGTCTACCAGTTCCGCCACGCCCGCAAAGGGCAGCCAAACGGCGCATCCGGCACCGTAATCCGGCAGGGCTTTAGCTGCTGGTGCCGGCAAGGGCAAGCCGCGCGCGTCGCCGGCTGCGCGGCTCGTCATCCGAAACCTCACCAAGAAAAGGGAGCCGGCGAAGCGTGGTGCAACTCAATGGCCGCCCAGCATTGCAAAAACCCGCCGGTAGACCGCAGGCAGCGCATCGGGCAGATCCTCGGAGATCAGACCTGGGCCGAAGTCTTGGGCCGCCTCGCCGTGCAGCCAGACGGCGGCGCTCGCTGCCTCGAACGCCGGCATGCCCTGCGCCAATAGGCCCGCGATCATGCCGGAGAGTACGTCGCCCGAGCCTGCGGTCGCCAGCGTCGGGGGCGCGTTATCGGCGATGCTGGCACGGCCGTCCATTGCCGCCACGACTGTGTCGGCGCCCTTCAACAAGACGACGCAAGAGGCAGCGGCAGCGCGGGCTTTCTCGAGTTTAGAGCCGAGCTTGGTATTTTTGTCTATTTGTTTGAATACTCTAGAAAATTCTCCCGTGTGCGGCGTCAGGATCGTGGCTGCCGAGCGTCGCTTCAAGGCCCGCAGTAGCGTTTGGTGATCGTTGGCAAAGCTCGTCAGCGCATCGGCATCAAGCACAACGGCGGCGGCGCTCTTGAGCGCGGCGGCAACCTGGGCCCGCATCTTCGTACCCACGCCACCGCCAGGGCCGAGCACCACCGCATTACGCCGCCTGTCGGCGAGGAATACCGCCAGAGCCTTGGCGCCATCGACCGGCCGCACCATCACCGCCAAACTGGCGGTGGCATTGACGACAAGCGCCTCGCGCGGGCTCGCAATGGTGACGAGCCCCGCCCCTGCCCGCAGCGCGCCGCGGGCGGCAAGCCGCGCCGCCCCGGTCGTTGAGACGCCGCCCGAGACCACCACGGCATGGCCGCGCGAATATTTGTGACCTCCGGGCGCGGGCTGCGGAAACGCCGCGCTCCACAGCTCCGGCCGATTGGCGAAGGCTTTTGGCTTGATGGCTTCCAGCACCCGCGCCGGAATGCCGATATCGGCGACCTCAAGCGTGCCGCACAGGAACCGGCCCGGCAGCAACGTGTGTCCGATCTTGCGGCGGAAGAAAGTGACTGTATGCGTCGCCTTGACAGCAACGCCCATCACCGCGCCGCTGGTGCCGTTGACGCCGCTCGGCAGATCGACGGCGATCACCGCCGTGCCGCTTGCGTTCATCGCCTCGATCACGGCGCGCGGCAGACCGCCGACGGCGCGGTCGAGGCCGGCGCCGAACAGCGCGTCGATGATGAGATTGCAATCGCCGAGTGCGCCGGGTCCCGCGTCCTCGACCGTTCCGTTCCAGCGCGCAAGGGCAAGCGCGGCGTCGCCTGTGATTTTGGCGCGATCGCCGACCAAACTCACCCGCACCGCGTAACCGCGTTCAGCGAGGAGGCGCGCGGCAACAAAACCATCGCCGCCATTATTGCCGGGTCCGGCGACGACCACGACTCGGCGTCCGGGCATCCTGCAGGCGGCGTCAGCGACCGCGCGCCCGGCGTTTTCCATAAGCTCGATGCCGGGGGTGCCGCCGGCGATTGTGAGCCGGTCGGCCTCGGCCATTTCAGCAGTGGTGAGAAGTTCGATCATGGCGCGGAGCGCACCAGTCTCGCGGCCGCCGGTCAACGCCGTTTGCACGCTGTGGTCGTCAGAAGCCTTTCACGATTTCGTCGAGATATTTTGACGCCAACGAGCCCTGCGGCCCACTAATCACGAAGAACACTATTTTCTTAGGCTCCACGCAGCGCACGCCGGCGGTATAGCCGCCCCGCCGCCGCGCATAGACCGAATTGTCGGTCCGGCTGACGTCGTCGCGGAACGCGGCGGCGCGCAGCGCCGCTTCCGCATGGTTCTTGCACGCCTCCAACCGTAGATCGGTGTCGTCCCATTGCATGTAGAGCGCGTAGCCGGGGTCTTCTGCCTTGGCTACGCCGACAAAAAGAGCTGCGGTCGCGGCTACGGCAAGTAAGAGCGAGAACCGCATGAGACACCTTCCCTCCCTAAACGAATGCGCCGGTAGCATAGTCGGCTTTCCCCGGCAGACCAGCCTTGCCGACATTCCGAGCTCCTTACGTCGACCGCAGACGGCCGAGTAAGTCAGCCCCGAGGCAGGAATTTGCCGCCCTGGTCATCCTCTAGGCAAGATGCTTAATTGATGGGCACACAACATTAGGCACCCCGCCCAGACTCACCGCCGGTTGATTGTAACCCATTGCCCGTTCGGCACTATCGGCAGTCAGCGGGACTGGCACGGGACCTGCTAACCGTTAGCGCGGCTCTCCGGAATCAAAGCGGCGGGCTCGGGGAAGGAGCGCCAATGAAGAAGGTTGAGGCCGTTATCAAGCCGTTCAAACTCGACGAAGTGAAGGAGGCCTTACAAGAAGTTGGCTTACAGGGCATCACCGTGACCGAGGCGAAAGGTTTCGGACGGCAGAAGGGACACACGGAGCTTTACCGCGGCGCCGAATACGTCGTCGATTTCCTTCCCAAGGTGAAAATCGAGGTCGTCCTCGGCGACGACATGGTGGACAAGGCGATCGAAGCGATCCGGCGCGCCGCCCAGACTGGCCGGATCGGCGACGGTAAGATATTCGTGTCCAACATCGAGGAAGCCATCCGGATCAGGACGGGCGAATCCGGACTCGATGCCATCTAACAGCGGATCGCGCTTGCGCGTCTCCGCGCATGTTCAATAACCGGGGGAATGCATTCCAATGACGACAGCCAAAGATGTCATGAAACTGATCAAAGACAACGACGTGAAGTATGCCGACTTCCGTTTCACGGATCCGCGCGGCAAGTGGCAGCACGTCACCTTCGACATCACGATGATCGAGGAGGAAACCTTTGCCGAAGGTCAAATGTTCGACGGCTCTTCGATCGCCGGCTGGAAGGCGATTCACGAATCCGACATGAACCTAATGCCGGACCCGGCCACCGCTTGCATCGATCCGTTCTTCGCCGAGACCACGCTGTCGCTGGTCTGCGACGTGCTCGAGCCGACGACCGGCGAGCCCTATAACCGCGATCCGCGCGGCATCGCCAAGAAGGCGGAGGGCATGGTGAAGTCCTCCGGTGTCGGCGACACCATCTACTTCGGGCCGGAAGCCGAATTCTTCGTGTTCGATGACGTCAAATACGCCGCCGAGCCTTACAACACCGGCTTCAAGCTCGACTCCACCGAATTCCCGACCAATTCCGATACCGAATACGAAGGCGGCAATCTCGGCCATCATGTCGGCACCAAGAAAGGCTATTTCCCGGTGCCACCGCAGGATTCGGCGCAGGACATGCGCTCGGAAATGCTCGGCGCCATGGCGCGTATGGGCTGCGTGGTCGAGAAGCATCACCACGAAGTGGCGAGCGCCCAACATGAGCTCGGCCTGAAGTTCTCACCGCTTGTGCAAATGGCCGACCGGATGATGATCTACAAATACTGCATCCAGCAGGTCGCGCAGATCTACGGCAAGACGGCCACGTTCATGCCGAAGCCGGTCTATGGCGACAACGGCTCGGGCATGCACTGCCACCAGTCGATCTGGAAAGCCGGCAAGCCGGTGTTCGCGGGCAACAAATATGCCGACCTGTCGGAGACCTGCCTCAGCTACATCGCCGGCATCATCAAGCACGCCAAGGCGGTCAACGCCTTCACCAACCCGACCACCAATTCCTACAAGCGTCTGGTGCCGGGCTTCGAGGCGCCGGTGTTGCTCGCTTACTCGGCGCGCAACCGCTCGGCCTCGTGCCGCATCCCCTATACCACCAATCCGAAGGCCAAGCGCGTCGAGGTGCGCTTCCCCGACCCGCTCGCCAATCCCTACCTCGCCTTCGCGGCGATGACGATGGCCGGACTCGACGGCGTCAAGAACAAGCTCGATCCAGGCTCCGCCATCGATAAGGACCTCTACGATCTGCCGCCGGCGGAGCTCAAGCAGATCCCAACGGTCTGCGGCTCGTTGCGACAGGCGCTTGGCGAACTCGATGCCGACCGCGGCTTCCTCAAGGCCGGCGGCGTGTTCGACGACGACTTCATCGACTCTTACATCGACCTCAAGATGACGGAAGTAATCCGCTTCGAGCACACGCCGCATCCGGTCGAATTCGAGATGTACTACTCGGCGTAAGCGTTCCTCCCAGACATCGCGATCCAAGGCGATGCAACTTCAAAGGGCGCCTGCGAGGGCGCCCTTCTTTCTTCGCGATCGAATGTAGGCCCGATGCGTGATTTACTGATCGCGTTCGCTCTGCGCTTCACGGATCGCGTCTTCATGGTACCAACCGCTGCCGGTCGCAGCACGCACGACGCGCGGCGACGCCGGAGTCGGTGCGGGATTCCGCTCATCACGCGCCGCGCCCATCGCGAAACGTCCGCGCGCAGGGAACTGGTAGATTTTGGCCGAGCCATTGTTCGCAAGCATTGTTCGGCTCTCCTCGATTCTCATGGCGCACAGACATAGTCCTGCTCATAACGCTTTGCATCCCATTTGCGCACCATGCGATAGATCAAATCAGTGTAATGACTACATTTTTAGCACTTCGCTTTGTGCCTCTTTGAAGAGCAGCAAATTCAGCAGGTGCCAGACGCGATCCGTTGGCGCGCGCACCTGGCACAGGAAATGCTTCGAAACTGTCGGCAGTTGGCGGCCGGGGCGCCGTTGGCCGCTGCGCGCGACTATCACCTCGCGCTCTCCCATGTGACAGCGAAACGAGAGAACCGCATGACCAAGTATAAGCTCGAATACATATGGCTCGACGGCTACACGCCGACGCCCAATCTACGCGGCAAGACCCAGATCAAAGATTTCGATTCGTTTCCCTCGCTCGGCGAGCTTCCGCTGTGGGGCTTCGACGGATCGTCGACCATGCAGGCGGAAGGGCACAGCTCCGACTGCGTGCTCAAACCCGTCGCCGTCTATCCGGACGGAGCGCGCACCAACGGCGTGCTGGTGATGTGCGAAGTGATGATGCCTGACGGCAAGACGCCGCATGCGTCGAACAAGCGCGCCACGATCCTCGACGATCCCGGCGCCTGGTTCGGCTTCGAGCAGGAATATTTCTTCTACAATAATGGCCGCCCGCTCGGCTTCCCGGAAGCCGGTTATCCGGCGCCGCAAGGCCCGTATTACACCGGCGTCGGCTTCAAGAACGTCGGCTCGGTCGCGCGCGAGATCGTCGACAAGCACCTCGACCTTTGTCTCTACGCCGGCATCAACCACGAAGGCATCAACGCCGAAGTGGCCAAAGGCCAGTGGGAATTCCAGATTTTCGGCAAGGGCTCGAAGACCGCCGCCGACCAGATGTGGATGGCCCGCTACCTGATGATGCGCCTGTGCGAGAGCTACGAGGTCGACATCGAGTGGCACTGCAAGCCGCTCGGCGACACCGACTGGAACGGCTCGGGCATGCACTGCAACTTCTCGACCGAATACATGCGCACGGTCGGCGGCAAGGAGTACTTCGAGGCCATGATGGTGGCCTTCGAGAAGAACCTGATGGACCACATCGCTGTCTACGGCCCGGATAACGACAAGCGTTTGACCGGCAAGCACGAGACCGCGCCGTGGAACAAGTTCAGCTACGGCATTGCCGACCGCGGCGCCTCGGTGCGCGTGCCGCATTCCTTCATCAACAACGGTTACAAGGGCTATCTCGAAGACCGCCGGCCCAATTCGCAAGGCGACCCCTACCAGATCGCCTCGCAGATCTTGAAGACGATCGCCTCGGTGCCGACCAGCAAGATCAGCGCCGCCGCCTAAGGCTTCCTCCAGACATCGCGCAAGCGATGTCAACTCATCGGGCGCTCCGCGAGGGGCGCCTTTTTTTGCAGGCTTGTCCCCCGATCAAACAACGAGCAGGAAAATAATGGCCAGCCCGGTCGCAATACCGGCGACGGTGGTGAGCATCTGCTTGCGGCGGCGCTTGGGTCCGTAGATCCCGGCGGCGCGGCGCGCAGCGATCATAGCGGCGTCGAGCTCGGCCGAGTTTGAATAAACGCAGGCCAAAGCCGCGCCTGCCCGCTCGGCATGCAGTTCCAACGCGACCGTTTCGGCGCCAGCGCGACCACTCTGACTTAGTCCCCACATGCGCGCATGGTAGCGCCGAGAAGGTAAACGAGGCGTTGCACGCCGGCCGATGCGGTTCTTTAGGCCGCTGTTTTGCGCCGCAAGGCAACCACGGCGGCACTGTCATTGGCGTTGCGCGCGCTCGCGATCAGGCGGGCGTGCTCGCTCGGCGCTTCCTCGCTCGCCGCGAAGACGCGATTGCGGCCGTCGTTTTTGGCCCGGTAGAGCGCGGCATCGGCATGCGCCAAGAGCGGCCCGATTTCCATGATCGGCTCGCAGGCCGAGGCGAGTCCGATGCTGACTGTGGCGCCGATCTGGCGTTCGCCCAGACGCGCACCCACCGTCTCGAAGCTTGCGCGAATACGTTCGGCGATGCGCATCGCAATGTCGAGCCTGCCGGGCACGATGGCGGCGAATTCCTCGCCGCCGATGCGGCCGATGATGTCGTTGGCGCGCATGCTTGTGCGCGCACTTTGCGCAAAGAGTTGCAGGACTTCATCGCCGACCGCGTGCCCGAAACGGTCATTGACCGACTTGAAATGGTCGAGGTCGAACATCATCAAGGTGACCGGCGCGTCGCGCTTGCCTTGATAAACGCAGAGGTCGCGCGCACTTTCGAGAAAGGCCCGCCGGTTGAGCAGACCGGTCAAGGCATCGGTGTTGGCGGCAGTACGATAGACATGGACATAGTGATCTTTGACCATCAGCATCACAATAAAAGCGGTACCGACGGCGTAGATCATCGTTTCCAGAGCAAAAATCTCGAGCCAGCTTGCCCCGAGTACCTCGGGCAAGAATGCCCGCATCGCGAGCGGCATTAGGAAAATGCCGGCATGCAGGCACGGCACCATGAGGGCCGAGGTGCGGGAATAGAGCGATCGGCGCCGCTCGCGCTGCAGCTCGAAAGCGATGGCAAAGGTGTAGACCGCGATCACCAGGGCGCCGAGGACGATGCGCGCCGGCCCCTCGGGGAAGATCGGTAGGCGCGACGCGATCAGCCACACCAACGCACCGGCGAAACTTGCGAGCAGCAGGACGCGGCGGCCGTGGAACAGGCGCACGCCGTTCCAGATCATGCCGCAGGCGATAAACATCATTGCCGCAGGAATATCGCTCGGCAGCCGGTACAGCGGGGTTGGCGCCGTCCACAAGGCCATCGAGGCGGCGCCAATTAGATAGGCCGAACCCCACCAGGCGAGTGCACGTACGTTGCGTTGCTGCAACCACGTAAAAATCAGGAACAGGCCCATCATGGCGGCGATACAAATCGCCACGAAGGCCAAGGTCGGCACGTCAAGAACGCCGCTTTCGATCATGCTAGCTCTGCCCGTCCCTTCCGCACGCCATCCACTTCCGGGCGGCGGGATACACCAATCAGATGGGGAAAGGCTTGCGTGCGCTCGCGGGCTTCGATGAAAAATTAGCGACAATTGGAATTAAAGCTGCGCCGAAGGCTTTACTTACGCCCCCGCCTCAGCCCTGCGGAAGCGCCGCCGCTCGCCGGAGAGAGGTTGTGGCTGCAGCGGCGGCGACTCCATGGTGGCGGCCTGTTCGAAGACCTCGACGCGGTTGCGGCCATTGGCCTTGGCGCGATAGAGCGCCTGGTCGGCGCGGGCGAGCAAATCGGTCATCACCGCCTTGGCGTCAGAACCAAGCGTCACACCGACGCTCACACCTGGTGAAACGCCGTCATGCGCATGTGCAACTGCGGCATCGCCAAAATTGCGCCGCACGCGATCGGCGATTGCGACAGCTTCGCCAATATCGCCGACCGCAAGCACGGCGGCGAACTCCTCGCCGCCGATGCGGCCGAAGAGCGTGTCACTGCCCAGCGTACGGGTGGCGGCGGCTGCGAAAATCTTCAAAACCGCATCACCGGTGGCATGACCAAGCCGGTCGTTGATCGCCTTGAAGTGATCGAGATCAAACAGAAACACCGCGAGCGGCTCGAGCTCGATGCGTTGCTGCTTGAGCAGCCGGTTGGCGCCCTCCAGAAAAGCGCGGCGATTGGGTACCCCGCTCAATGGATCGACGAGCGAGGCGATCTTGTGTTGGAGCTCGGTGCGCTCCTTGGTCATGTTGAGCAGGAGGAAGGCGAGCACCACCGTAAACAGCAGCGTTCCAAAAGCAATGAGCGCAAAAGACACTCCGCTCATCAGCGAGGCGGGCTGCAAGGAGGGCGACAGCAAAGTGGCCGGGATGCGGGCGAGCAGCGCCGCGGCATAGGCCAGCAAGACGCAAACAGTCGGCCAACGCGACATCAGCGGTTCGGAGCGGCCGCGCCAAAACTCCTCCGCCGTCACCGCCGCGAGCAGCGCCATGAGCGCCGACACCAGCACCACGCGCAGATTGATGCTGGCGGCAAAGCCTGGCGCCAGGCACGCCAGCAACCACAGAATGGTCGGCGACAACACCGACAAAGGCCGCGTCGGTCGCGCGTCAAAGGCGCGGGCGCCGGTCCAGATCAAGGCGGTGCCGGTGAGCACCAGCGTATTGGCGAGGTCGATGGAAACCCAGTCCGGGGCCGAGCCGGCCGTCGTCAGCAGCGCAAGCCCAACCGCGGTCACGATATAGGCCGCGCCCCAGATCATGGGAGCGCGCACGTCGCGGTTCTGCAGCCCGGCAAAAACCAACAGCGCGCCCAACAAGGCCGTGACGAACACTGTCACGACCGACAATGTCTGGACGTCGAGTTGCATCGATTCACCGGCCCCTGCCCCGCGGCAACCATAGCCGGCGATAGTTTGGCGTCGGTTACCGGGCCATACCCTCGCCGAATAGCGTTGCCGAGGGGTAAACGCGGCGGGGACAAGTCGAGGGGCCGCGCAAAAAGCGCGCCGAGGCGCGCCTTTTTGAACTTGATGGGGCGGTAATTAGCGCTTGGAGAACTGGAACGAGCGTCGCGCCTTGGCGCGCCCGTATTTCTTGCGCTCGACCACGCGAGAATCGCGGGTCAAGAAACCGGCGCGCTTGAGCGCACTGCGCAGTTCGGGCTCGTAATAGGTCAACGCCTTGGCAAGGCCATGGCGCACGGCGCCCGCCTGGCCGGACAGACCGCCGCCGGACACGGTGCAGATGACGTCGTACTGCCCGTTGCGGTTGGTGGCGACCAGGGGCTGCTGGATCAGCATGCGCAACACCGGCCGGGCGAAGAAAATCTCGATCGATTTGGTGTTGACCTCGATCTTGCCGGGGCCGGGCTTGATCCAGACGCGAGCGACCGCGTTTTTGCGCTTGCCGGTGGCGTAAGCGCGCCCTTGCGCATCGACCTTCTTCTCGTATTTCGGCGCCTCCGGCGCAGCCGGCTTGAGGCTCGCCAATCCTTCCAGCGACTGTATAGTCTCGGCCACGGTCAGGCACTCCTCGTATTCTTGCGATTCATTGCCGCAACGTCGAGCTTTTCCGGTTTCTGCGCTTCGTGCGGATGTTCGGGCCCGGGATAAACACGCAGGTTGCCGAGCTGGACCCGGCCAAGCGGCGTGCGCGGCAACATGCGCTCGACCGCCTTCTCGACAACGCGCTCGGGGAAACGGCCATCCATGATCTGTTTGGCCGTGCGCTCTTTGATGCCGCCGATATAGCCGGTGTGATGATAGTAGACCTTTTGCTCGCGCTTGCGGCCGGTGAACACGGCCCTGGCGGCGTTGACGACGATGACGTTGTCGCCGTCGTCGACGTGCTGGGTGTAGGTCGGCTTATGCTTGCCGCGCAGCCGCAATGCCACGATCGAGGCGAGCCGGCCGACCACGAGGCCGGTGGCGTCGATGGTCACCCATTTCTTTTCGATTTCGGCGGGCTTGGCCGAATAGGTCTTCATGACGTGTCCTTGAGAGCTCGGCGCGGCGGGCCACGCAGGTCGCGGTTCTCTAACCGAGCCACCACAGCCGGTCAACGGTCATCTGTAGGCCAATATGTAATTATATCAATAACTTAAGAAAATGGTATTATAAAACCTATCAGCTAGCCTTTGTTATTGGGCATGGAATAAGTTGATGTCACATGGGCTACTGGCTCGGTCATGCCCTCCGAATAGAGGGTAACCTCACCGACTGCGAGCCGCTTGCCGACTTTCATCAGCCTGGCTTCGGCGACCAAATCGGCGGCCGCCGGCTTGCGCAGGAAATTGATGTTCAGGTTGGTGGTGACCGCCAATGGCTGCGGACCAACTGCCGAGAACACGGCGACATACATGGCGAAATCGGCAAGTTCCATCATCGTGGGTCCCGAAATGGTACCCCCCGGCCGCAGATGTTCCTCATGGAAGGCCCGACGCACGCGGATTTCGCCATAGTCAACCCGCTCTATGGCAAGGCCGCAGCCCGGATAGAAGGCCTGTGGAAACTCGGCGGCGAGCAGCTTGCCGATCTCCTCGGCTGTCATAACTGGCGCCGGCATCGATCCCCCCGAAGGCGGGCACATTCCGCGCCCGCAACGCGGGCGTCAATCCTTACCGTAGAGCGCGCGCAATTCGTGCTTGGCCTTTTCCAGCTTGGCCCTGCGCGTCTTCGAAAGACCCTTGCCGGCGCGATTGATGTAAAAGACCAGCATCGACATCGCTGACCGGTAGGGCTCGGATTTGCGGCGGTGGCTCTGCTCGGCCGAACGCCTGAGCGAGCGGGCGATGGCCTTTGGGCTGTCGTTCTTGAATACGCCCTCCTCGAGGGTCAGGGCGTCGCTCGTCTCCGTGACGTGCTGCGACCAGCGGCGTCCGCCGCGTTTTGATCTCCTCTGTTTTCCCGTCGTGCGTTTGGCCATTTAAGCGCTCTCAGCCGGATAACACGTTGTCCATAACCGGTGTTCCGCGTTAAGTAGAGGCCATGAACGTCCATACCGAGGCACCGGTCCTGCTCCGCGAGCGCGCGGACGACGTCGCCGTACTGGTGCTGAACCGGCCGGCGGCGCGCAACAGCCTCTCGGAAGCGCTGATCAAGGCTCTCTCAGCCGCGTTCAGCGAAATCGCCGTCGACCGCAGCATTCGCGCCGTCGTGCTCGCCGCGAACGGACCGGCCTTTTGCGCCGGACACGATCTCAAAGAGCTGACGTCGCGGCGATCAGATGCAGACCGTGGACGCGGCTATTTCAAGCATATCATGACGACCTGCAGCGCCCTGATGCAGCAGATGATCAAGCTGCCGCAGCCGGTGATCGCTTGTGTACAAGGCACGGCGACTGCCGCTGGCTGCCAACTGGTCGCAACCTGTGATCTCGCCGTCGCCGCCGCTTCCGCCAAATTCGCGACCCCCGGCGTCGATATCGGCTTGTTCTGCTCGACGCCGATGGTTGCGCTCTCGCGCAACATCGCGCGCAAGCACGCCATGGAGATGCTGCTCACCGGCGAAATGATAGGGGCCGAGCGCGCCGCGGCCATCGGGCTGATCAATCGCGTCGTCGAGCCAGGTGAGGAACGCCGCGCCGCCTTGGCGCTGGCAAACACCATCGCCTCGAAATCGACCTACGTGGTCAAGATCGGCAAGCAGGCCTTCTATCGCCAAATCGAGCTCGGCCTGGCGGATGCCTACGACTATGCCTCCCAGGTCATGACCGAAAACATGCTGGCGCGCGACGCCGAAGAGGGCATCTGCGCCTTCATCGAAAAGCGCGACCCGACCTGGCAGGACCGCTGACCGGCGGCTTCCCGCCGATCAGCGCTCATCATCTTTGCGCTCACCACACCCGGGCGGAGAGCGGTGCGGCACGCAGCGGCGTGCTTTCGCGCTTTTGCGCCTCGGGCTGCGCCGAAGCCGGCAGTTGCAGCACCGTAGCCTGTTGCCCCTCGCGCAAATGCGTCACCAATACGACCTCGCCGCCCGGCAGCTCGAGGGCGTCGTGGTGCGCGGCTGGATTGTCGAGATTGACCTGCCGAAACCGGGCCACTCTGTGCGGGAACTTCCGGCTCGGCAGAAAGCGGAACGTCGCGTCGCATTCCACCGTGTCGTCGAATGCGAGCTCGGTGCCCGGTAACAGGCACACAGCCACATTCGGCTCGTCGCACGCGGCAAAACCGCGCGTGATCGAATTATGAAACGCGGTCGACTTCAGTCGATCACCGACCTTTGCCGGCCGCGATGTCACGTCATGCAGACTATAGTCGCACATCGCATGCCTCCTGCTTGCTATTTGTGCAGCCAAGGCCGCGCGCCTCGGCACCCTGATCGCAGCAAAGGAGGGTGACGATCTTATGTCGCCTGTGTCCGTAATCCTGCCCAAATCGATGCGCAGCCAGCCGACCAAAGCGCCGCCTGATCTTTCGTTCGCCGGCGCGCAAGATTATGGTCACGGGCCGGCCATGAACCACGACAACTATCCCGACAGCTACATCCACGGCATCCTCAACACGGTGAAGACGATCGCCATGGTCGGCTTCTCGCCGAACGAAAGCCGGCCGAGCTATTTCGTATTCAAATACCTTAGCGAGCGCGGCTATCGTGTGATCCCGGTCAACCCCGGCCACGTCGGCAAGGAAGTGCTCGGGCAAAAAATCTACGCACGCCTGTCCGATATTCCCGAACCCATCGACATGGTCGATATCTTTCGTGCCTCCGAGCATGTTATGCCGATCGTGCAGGAGGCGCTTGCGCTCAAGCCCAAACCGCGAGTTGTCTGGATGCAGCTCACCGTACGCAACGACGAGGCCGCCAAGCTTGCGGAAGAGGCCGGCTTGAAGGTCGTGATGAACCGCTGCCCGAAAATCGAATATGGGCGGCTATCGTCGGAGATTTCCTGGATCGGCGTCAACTCGCGCACCCTCAGCTCGAAGCGCGCCCAGCGGCTCGGCACCGGCGTACAGCGCATGAGCCTCGCACACAGTACCGTGCAAGGCGGCGCGACCGCGGCGACCGAGCGCGCGCAGAAGCGCGAAGACGGCGGATCCTGAAAGCGCCGTCCCGCTCGGCAAATTTTTCTTATCGCGCGCAACATCCGGCTAAAGGCTTCTTTTCGCGGCGCCGGCTTTTTGCTGCCTTGACCCGGGCCCGCCGCGCCCATCTAATCGCGTCAATCAACGAGAGGGGGAACCAATGGCCGACGCCAAAGCCGAACGAATTCCGGGGTTCGCCACGCTGTCGATCCACGCCGGCGCCAAGCCCGATCCGACCACCGGCGCGCGCGCAACGCCGATTTATCAGACCACATCCTACGTGTTCGAGGATGTCGATCACGCCGCCGCGCTGTTCGGCCTGCAGACCTTCGGCAACATTTATACCCGCATCGGCAATCCGACCTGCGCCGTGCTCGAGGAGCGTGTCGCCGCGCTCGAAGGCGGCACCGCAGGCCTTGCCGTCGCCTCCGGCCACGCCGCACAAGTCATTGTCATGCACACGCTGATGCGGCCGGGCGATGAGTTCATTGCCTCCACGAAGCTCTATGGCGGCTCGATCAACCAGTTCAATCACGCCTTCAAGAATTTCGGCTGGAACGTGAAGTGGGCCGATCCCGACGACATGCCCTCATTCGAGCGCGCGTTGAGCGACAAGACCAAGGCGATCTTCATCGAGTCGATCGCCAATCCCGGTGGGATCATCACCGACATTGAGGCAGTCGCTAACATCGCGCGTAAGGCGGGGGTGCCGCTGATCGTCGACAATACGTTGGCCACGCCCTACCTGTGCAAGCCGATCGATTACGGCGCCGACATCATCGTGCACTCGCTCACCAAGTTCCTCGGCGGTCACGGCAACTCGATCGGCGGTCTGATCGTCGACGGCGGCACCTTCAACTGGTCGCGCGACAAGAAATATCCCATGCTCTGCGATCCGCGGCCAGAATATCACGGCATCGTGCTGCACGAGACCTTCGGCAATTTCGCCTTCGCCATCGCCTGCCGCGTGCTGGGCTTGCGCGACCTGGGGCCGGCTCTGTCGCCGTTCAACGCCTTCCTCATCCTCACTGGCATCGAGACCTTACCGCTGCGCATGCAGCACCATTCCGACAACGCGGTGGCGGTGGCCGAATGGCTGTCCAAGCATCCCAAGATCGCCTGGGTGAGCTGCCCAGGACTGAAGAGCGACAAGTACTACAAGCTGGCGCAGAAATACGTGCCCAAAGGCATCGGCGCCGTGTTCACCTTCGGCCTCAAGGGCGGTTACGACGCCGGCGTCAAGGTCGTCTCCAACGCGAAGCTGTTCTCGCACCTCGCCAATATCGGCGATACCCGCTCGCTGATCATTCACCCCGCCTCGACCACGCACCGACAATTGTCCGACGCGCAGAAAGTGGAAGCCGGCGCCGGGCCGGACGTTGTCCGACTTTCGGTCGGGCTCGAGGACGTGGCTGATATTATCGCCGACCTCGATCAGGCGCTGGAGACGGCGTGACGCTTACCTGGTGAGCGTGCGCGCGACGTAAGCGCGGATATGGGCGAGCGTCTTGTCGGCGCACCAGATGTCGGTGACGGCCCGGTCGGTCGCCGCTCCGTTCGCCGCGTAGCGCTCGGCAACGATGGCGCGCAGCTGCGCTTTGGTCTGCGCGAAGGCCGCCGGCGATAATTCGGCGAGCTCGGTCGCGATAGCGATGGCGTCCTGCACGAGCTCCGTGGGCTCGGCGAGCTCGTCGACCCAGCCGCGATCGAGCGCAGCTTCGGTTGCGTAGGTCGCGCCGCTCAATGCAAATTCCGTTAGGAACCGCGGCGGCACCGCGAAACGCAAGATCTCGAAAGCCAGCGCCGGGAATGGCACGCCGACCAAAAGCTCGGTGACACCGATGCGGCCAGGCTCGCGCACCATGATGCGGCGGTCGGCGCAACAGGCGAGCACCGCGCCGCCGGCAATGGCATGGCCGTTGATCGCCGCCACCACCGGCTTCGGGTGGAAGAATATCATGTCGTAAAGCCGATGCAGGTTCGGCAGGAACCGACGGATATAGCCGGCGCCACCGGCGCTCACGCGCTTGAGATCGACACCGGCGGAGAAGATCGTCCCCCGCCCGGTCAGCACGATGGCTTTGACGCTGCCGCCGCGCAGTTCGGCAAAGCGCGCCGCCAAGGCCTCACATAGTTCAGTATCAAGAGCGTTGGCCTTGCCGTGGCGCATGGCCACGACGGCAATGTCGCCCTTAGTCTCAATGTCGATCATGCGCGCGCCCCCGCGAAAGCGCCGGCGGCCATACCAGCCTGGCGATGCCAGAGCCGCTCGGCATGTGTGATCGCGACGGTGAAAACGAGGATCGCCATCATCTGATGCGCAAGCGCAAGCGGCAGCGCTGCCTGACTGAGCAGCGTTATGATGCCGAGCACGGCCTGCAGCGTCACCGCGCCGGCAAGGATGAGCGCGCCGCGCAGCCCGCGCCTGGTTCGCCAGGCATCATTGACGTGCACCACCGCGGCAAGCCAGATCGCATAGGCCAGCATACGATGGTCGAACTGCACGGTGAGCGTGTTCTCGAAAATATTGCGCCAGGCCGGCGACAGGAACCACAGACGCCGGGGCGACGGAATGAACGATCCGTCGATCAGCGGCCAAGTGTTATAGGTAAGTCCGGCATCGGTACCGGCGACCAGGGCGCCGAGATAGACCTGTAAGAGCAGCAGCGCGGCAATGCCGAGCGCACCGATGCGGAGCCGTGACGGCATCTGGTTCGGCGCTTGCGGGGCCAACTGCTGTGCGGTCCACAGCACCGCCGCATAGATCGCGCAGGCAAGCGTCAGATGGAACGCCAGGCGATACTGAGACACGCTGACGCGGCTGGAGCCGGCCAAGCCTGACGAAACCATCCACCAGCCGATCGCGCCCAAGAGCGCACCGCCGCCGAAAATTGCCCACAGACGGACGCGCAACGCTCGCGGCATCCAGCCGCGCCACAAGAAGAATAAAAACGGCAGCAGGAACACCGCGCCCGTCGCGCGCGCCAGCAGCCGGTGCGTCCACTCCCACCGGTAGATCACCTTGAACGCGGCAAGGCTCATACCACGGTTAAGCTCCTGATATTGTGGGATCGCCTGGTAGGCTGTGAACTCGTCTTGCCAGGCCTGCTCGCTAAGCGGCGGCAACACGCCGCTTAACGGCTTCCATTCTGTGATGGACAGGCCGCTCTCCGTGAGGCGCGTTGCCCCGCCGACTACCAACGTGAGGAAGATCATGGCGGCAACGGCCAGGAGCCACAGCCGCACCGTGCGCGCATGAGAGTGGGAATTAAGCGTATTCTCGGTCATCGGTGCTTGCTTGCGGGAGACGGCGCGGACCATATAGTCGCGCCCGTTTCCTCGCAAATGAGCCGGCCTGCAACCCTCTTATGACCAGCCGCACCCGCAAGCTGATAGGCGCCTTCGCCCTCCTGGCCCTGGTCACCGTCTGGAGTCTGATCGCCATGGCGCTGGCGCAGTCGGTGTTGACCGACATCAGCGATTTCGTCGCGGTTTTGTATTACGTGATCGCCGGGCTCGGCTGGGTGCTGCCGGCGATGCTATTGGTGCGCTGGATGGCGAAGCCGGACGAGGTCAAGCCGCGTTGACGCGGCGGAAGCCATTCCACATGGCGGTGGCGGCGCCCGACACCAGCACTTTGAGGTAGCGCCCCTGCTGGTATTCGCCGTTGATCGAGATGCGCGGCAGCGCTGTCAGGAAGTCGCGATGCTCGGGGAACAGCACGCCAGGGCGCGTGGTGACGGCAGTTTTGAAGCCGAGCTCGGCGGCGATGCGGAATTCACGCGGCCCCGCCGAGGTCGGATCGCCGACGGGGTAAGAGAGATGCTGTGGTCGGCGGCCAAGCGCTGCTTCGATCACCGCGCGGCTCATATCCATCTCGGCGCGAACGGCGTCGTCGTCGGCAAGCTTCTGCAGCATCGTGTGCGTTACCGTGTGCGCGCCAATGGTACAGAGCGGATCGCCGGCAATTTCGCCGAGCTCCTTCCAATCCATACACAGCTCGCGGCAAAGCGCGGGCAGATCGACACCGGTATAGGCGCAAAGGTCGCGCACGGTGCGGCGCAGCTCGTCCTCGCTCTTCATCGCCCGCAGATAGGCGTACATCGCGTCAAACAGCGCGCGCTTCTCCGTAACAGTCGCGCAGTCGAAAAAGCGATCCTCGCCGTCAATGACAAGGGCGATACGCTTATTCCGCGCGATCGCGGCTTCGAGCGCGAGCCACCACAATTCCCCTAGGCGGTCGGGAAAGCTGGTTGCGATATAAAGCGCGAAGGGCATCTGATATTTCTCGAGCAACGGATAGGCGTAGGCCTTCACGTCCTTGTAGCCATCGTCGAAGGTGAGACAGACGAAGCGGCGCGCGAAATCACCGCTGGTCAGCCGCCGATGCATCTCATCGAGCGAGACGACGTCGATATCGGCTTGGTTAAGCTGGCGCAACAGCCGCTCAAAGAACTCGGGCGTCACCTCCAACAACCGGTTGGGCTGGAAGGCATCGTGCCGCGCCGGACGCACGTGATGCAGTGTCAGAATGGCGCCGACGCCGCCGACCAGCGGGCGCATTAAATGATGCAGGCCGCTGAAATAGAGCGTCTCCAACCCGCCCCGGATAATGGTCTGCTTCAGTCCGGTCACGCATTAACCCCAAAGCTAATCTGGCCCACTATTCCCGCCCTTTATTGATAATTCTTTGTCAAGCTACGAGCAGGCTTAACGCAGCGTATCTGCGGTTCCATGAACGACCAGACCCTCCGCTTGACCAACGCTGAGCCCCTGCCTGTGCAGGATCGGCGGCTCGCGCATGTCGAGATTTTTGAAGATCTGACGCACGCGGAGCCCTATTGGCGAGCCATCGAGGACGGACTTGCCACGCCCTACCAGCGTTACGATTTCCTTAGGCTCTGGCAACAGCACGTCGGGGAGCCGGCCGGCGTGACGCCGTTCATCGTGGTCGGGCTGAATGCTGCCCGGGCCCCGCTGTTTCTCTGCCCTTTCGGCCGCCGATGGATCGGCCGCCTGCGCGTTGCCGAATTCCTCGGCGGCACCCACGTCAATTTCAATATGGCGCTGTGGCGCTGCGACGTCGCGCCACAAATCGACGCCGCGGAGCTGCGACACATGTTTGCGTGCTTGCGCGGCAAGGTTGACCTCATTTGCCTGTCCAACCAGCCGCTGACATGGGAGGGCGCCACCAATCCGTTCGCGCTGCTGGCGCACCAGCGCGCGGCCAATTCCGGCTTTTCCGGAACCTTGGTGCCCGACTTTGCGGCGCTGCTGCGGGCGCGGACAAATGCCGCGACACGCAAGAAGATGCGCAAAAAAGAACATGCGCTCGCCGAGCTCGGCGTGGTGACTTTTGCGTCCGCCAGCAGCGCCGCCGCAACGCGCCAGGTGCTTGACGTCTTCTTCAAGCAGAAAAACACCCGCATGCGCGCGCTCGGCATTGCTGACGTATTCGCACAGCCCGGCGTGCGTCGCTTTATCGAGGCGGCAGCGAGTGAGCCCACACTCGCCGGCGAGCGCCTGATCGAACTCTGTGCGCTGTCGGTCAACGACATCGTGGTGGCGACCATGGGCGGCATTGTCGGCGGTGGCCGCTTCTGCGCCATGTTCAATTCGATCGCACAAGGGCGCTACGCGATCGAAAGCCCCGGTGAGTAATTGATCGTCCATCTGGTGCGACGCTGCTGTGAACGCGGGCTTGCCACTTTTGACCTCGGCATCGGTGGCGCCCGATACAAGCATCTGTTTTGCAGCGATGTTGAGCCGCTGTTCGACAGCTTCCTGCCGTTGTCCGTTCAAGGACACACGCTCGCATTCTTCCTGCGAAACGCGGCGCTCATCAAGAGTACCATCAAGCGCCGGCCGGCGTTGTGGCAAATTGTGCGGGGCCTGCGGCGCTTGCGCGCCGGCCTCGCCGCGCCGGCCTGAAACCTCAAGCCGCCTCGGCCCGCGTTCCGCCAATCAGCAGGCTGATTTCGCCAAAGCCGGCAGCGACCATCCGCTCGCGCGCCATGCGCGTCGCCGCGCTGGCGGGATCAGCGGTGACCAAGATCGCGCGCGGCGCAAGCTGGGCGAAGCGTTTCAGGTCGACGTCGGGTGCCGCCCCGACATCCAGCAAGACGTGGTCGTAGCTGCGCACCAGCGCCTCCACCACCGTCGCTACCATCGGCGAAGCGGACAGCTTGGCAACGTCTGCGCCAAGCTTGCCGGTCGCCACGAGATGCAGTTTGGAATACTGATCGCGCGTGATGATCGAGCCGAACGAGGCCTTGCCCTGGACCAGGTCGGCAACGCCAGGCGCATCCGGATCGGTGGAAACCACCGACAGGCTTGGCGCAGCGAAGGCAAGATCGACCAGCACCACATTGGCGCTCTCGGCGAGCGCGCGCGCCAGCGTGATCGCGGCAAACGTCGTGCCGACATTGCGCTCAACGCCGACTACAGTGACGCGGCGGCCGGCGACCCCAGCAATCTGCAGGTCGCGCGCGATCTGCTCGACCGTCGACTCCGGGCCTTGTTCCGAGGCAGCGGCGTCCGGCCCATCAGCCGGCGGCTCTGTTACGGCTGGCGTAACAAAATCCGACGGCGTCCGCTCCGGTCCTGCCGGCGGCGCTACCGCGGTCGGCGCCGCGGCGCTAGCCCAAGCGTCATCATCGGCGACCGCTGTGTGTGTCGATGCCGCGCGCGGCTCTGCAGCGAGCGGCACTTCAGGCGGCGACCCATAGTCAACTGAAACGGCAGGCGCAGCATAGCGAATTGGCGCTGGCTCAACCGGGGCGGCATCCGCCGGCGCAGCCGGCTGAGCAGGAGCCATAGCTGGCGTGGCGAGAATTGCGCCAGCGACGATGAACCCCGCCGACAGCGCCAAGCCCGCGAAGGCCGCGATCAAGACCATCGGCAGTTTCTTCGGGTAGCTCGGCTTAATCGCCGGCGTCGCCCGCGAAATGACGCGCGCCTCAGGGGGCGCCGCATTGATCGTCTCCCGCGCGGTCGCCTCTCGGTACTTGGCGAGATACGACTCGAGGAGATCGCGTTCGGTTTTGGCTTCGCGCTCGAGCGAGCGTAGCTCCAGATCCTGTTCGTTGGTCTGCGAAGCGGCCTTTTTTGCTTGATCGAGGGTCACGGTCAGCGTGTTGATGCGGTCGGCGGCCACTTTGGCGTCGCTATCGAGCTGGCGCGCGAGCCTCTCTGCCTCGGTCCGCATCAGCTGATCGAGCTCGGCGACCTGTGCCTTGAGCTCCTTGATGCGCGGGTGCTTATCGAGCAACGTCGTCGACTGCTCGGCAAGCTGCGCACGCAGAATCATGCGCTGTTCGCTCAGTCGGCGGATCGAATCCGAATTGGCGATGTCGGAGGATATGATCGGCTGCCCCGACTTGATGAGCGCTCGCAATTGCATCGCTCGCGCCTCAAGGTCTGCCTCCTGGCCGCGCGCCGTTGCGATTTGCGAATTGATTTCGGTGAGTTGCTGGCTGGACAACGACGTGTTGTTCGAGCCGGCATAGAGGTTGGACTTGGCACGATAGGCTTCCACCTTGGCCTCGGCGTCGGCGACCTTAACGCGCATCTTGTCGATCTCGCCGGCAAGCCAAACGGCGGCGGCCCGCGTCTGCTCTTGCTTGGCCGCCTGCTGCGTCCTGATGTAGGTGTCGGCGATCGTATTGGCGACACTGGCGGCGAGCTGCGGATCGGACGAACTGAAGTCAACGACAATCACCCGCGATTTCTCGATGGCGAAGACGTTGAGCCGTTCGTAATAGGCCTCGAGCGTGCGCTCCTCGCGCGTCATGGTGCCAGGATCGCGCGCCAATCCAAACAGGCCGAGAATTGTGCGCAGCACCGAGCTGGTGGGGTTGAACTCAGTCTTGTCGCCGAGCTTTTCCTTGGCGATCACCTCGCGCGCGAGGTCGCGTGAGAGCACGATTTGGGTTTGGCTCGTCACTGCCTCGGCGTCGAGCGCGCTGCGGTCGACATTTTTGTCAGCGTCGGCGCGCAAGAAGACGTTTTCATGCGATTCCAAAAGCAAACGCGCCTCCGACAGAAAGCGCGGGGTGATCAGATTGACAATGACGAAGGCGACGGCCGCGAAAAGCAGCGTCACGCCGAGAATGGTCGAGCGCTTCTGCCACAACAGCAGGCCGAGGCCGCGCATGTCGGGTTCGCCGTCAGACTGATAGGCCGCGGCTGCGGGCGCCTTGGGCTGCTTCGAGTTCTTACTGAACAACATCGTCACTCCAAGCGCATGGCAGTGTGGCGCTGCGGTGATGACAAACTATTATGGTTTCGATCGAGTTAATATCGGTTCTCTGGGGCGAAAGTCAGTTTTTATTAATCGTCTGCGCGCCCTAATCGATGGCAACTTCCACCCTGAAGGCTGGATCCGTAGACGATGCCGGGCGCGACCCTCAGTCATCCCCGAGTTGGCGGCGACGGCGGCGTGCACCGGACATCCGCTGTCTCCGCGATTCGGCCGAGCCGCGCTCGTACGGCCGAACCATTGAACATCCTGCATGTGTTCCGGGCTCCCGTCGGCGGCCTGTTCCGACACGTGGTTGATCTCGCCCGCGAGCAGATCGCGCGGGGCCATCGCGTCGGCTTGATCGTCGACCAACGCACCGGCGGCGCGCGCGCCGACGCCATTTTGGCCGCGCTAGCCCCTTCGCTCGCGCTCGGCCTCACCCGCATTCCGATGCGCCGCCAGCTGGCCCCAAGCGACGTCGCCGTTTTGCCGCAGGTCATGCGCCGGATCGCCGAGAGCGAGGCAGACATCGTGCACGGCCATGGCGCCAAGGGCGGCGCCTATGTCCGGCTGGCGTTCAATCGCCGCGAGGCGCTGCGCGTCTATACGCCGCACGGCGGCAGCCTCTTGTTTAGCGAAAGCACCCTGGCGGGCTGGGTTTATCTTTCAACCGAGCGGTTGTTGATGCCGCGCGGCGACCTCTATCTGTTCGAAAGCGCTTTCAGCGCCGACACTTTTGCCCGCAAAGTCGGCGCACCAAGCCTAGCACGCGTCGTCCATAATGGTGTGGCCCGCGCCGAATTCGATCCGGTCACCGTCCATCCCGACGCCAGCGATATTGTGTTCATCGGCGAATTTCGCCGGCTTAAAGGCATCGACGTCCTGATCGACGCCGTCGCTCTCTTGCGCGAGCGGGGACGGATAGTTACCGCGACGCTGGTCGGCGACGGCGCTGAATATGACACGTTTCGGGAACAGGCCGGCCGGCTCAAGCTCGACGAGGCTATCCGCTTCCGTGGCGCCATGCCGGCGCGCGAGGCGCAGGCGCTCGGCCGCCTCATGGTCGTGCCGTCGCGGATGGAGTCCCTGCCCTATGTGGTGCTCGAGGCCGCCGCCTCCGCCAAGCCGCTGATCGCGACCCGTGTCGGCGGCATTCCGGAAATTTACGGGCCGCTGGCCGAGGACCTGGTTCCACCCGAGAACGCCGAGGCGCTGGCGGGCGCAATTGAACGCGTCCTCGACCATCCCGATAGCGCCGCGGCGAGAGCGGCAAGCCTGCAACGGCGTGTCGCGGCTTCATTTTCGCTGCAGGCCATGGCCGACGGCGTGCTTAACGCCTATGCTGACGGCCTTGCAGTCCTGGTCGAAAATGGCCGCCGTTAATCCTTATTTCAGCATTGCGATAAGCCTTTTTTGAGAGTCTTTCCTTAGAAATTATCGACACATAAGGGAAATGCCGGACCCGCACCGAGCTGCGGCCGGGTGATCGCTGGCGTCAACAATGAGTGAGACCCAAACCCGTCCCACGATGAGCGCGTCGGGCGCGGCTGCCTTGCTCGATCATGTGCGTCTCGGAGCACGCCCAACCACTCCGAGCTCTCCGCTATCGGCCGAAGCTCTCAAAGTGGCAGCCGAGCCGGCCTCCGCTCCCATTTCGCCGATCGTACTCGCCGGCTTCGTGCGTATGGCCGAATTCGCGCTGATCGTCCTCGTCGGCCTCGCCGTCTATCTTGCCTATCTCCCGGCCGAAGAGGGGCAAGTCTGGCGCTATCTCGCCGCCACTTTCGGCATCGCATTCCTTGCGATCTTCGCCTTCCAGATCGCCGACATTTATCAGGTGCAGGCGTTCCGCGGCTACGAGAAGCAATACATGCGGCTCGCCTCCGCCTGGTCGGTGGTGTTCCTCATCGCGATCGGCGTCTCCTTCTTCGCCAAGGTCGGCGAGATGTATTCTCGCGTCTGGCTCGGGACTTTTTATGTTGGCGGCCTCGGCGCGCTGATCATCGCGCGTAACCTGCTGTTCCTCCTGGTGCGCCACTGGACGCGCGACGGCCGGCTCACCCGTCGCACGGTAATTGTCGGAGGCGGTCCGCCCGGCGCGGCCGTGATCGACGAACTCGGGCATCAGAAAGATTCCGGCGTCGAAGTCATCGGCTTGTTCGACGATCGGGCCGACGAGCGCAGCGGCACGGAGGTCGCCGGCAAGCGCAAGCTCGGCACCGTCGACAATCTGCTCGAATTCGCACGGCGCACGCGTGTCGACCTGGTGATCTTCTCGCTGCCGATCTCGGCGGAAGGCCGTATCCTGCAAATGCTCAAGAAGCTGTGGGTGCTGCCGGTCGACATCCGGCTCGCCGCCCACACCAACAAGCTGCAGTTTCGTCCGCGCTGCTATTCCTATATCGGCGACGTGCCGGTGCTCGACGTTTTCGATCGTCCCATCGCCGATTGGGACGTCGTGATGAAATGGCTGTTCGACAAGATCGTCGGCGGTCTGCTTCTACTCTGCGCCTTACCGGTCATGGCGTTCATCGCCATCGCCATCAGACTCGACAGCCGTGGCCCGGTGCTGTTCAAGCAGAAGCGCTACGGCTTCAACAACGACCTGATCGAGATCTACAAATTCCGCTCGATGTACGTCGACGCGGCTGACGCCAGCGCCAGCAAGCTCGTGACCAAGGACGATCCGCGCGTCACCCGCGTCGGCCGTATCATCCGCAAGGCCAGCATCGACGAGCTGCCGCAGCTCTTCAACGTCGTGTTCAAGGGCAACTTGTCGCTGGTCGGCCCGCGGCCGCACGCGGTCAACGCCAAAGCCGAGGCGCGGCTGTATGACGAGGCGGTGGATGGCTACTTCGCCCGTCACCGCGTCAAGCCCGGCATAACTGGCTGGGCGCAGATCAACGGCTGGCGCGGAGAAACCGACACGCACGAAAAAATCCAGAAACGTGTCGAGCACGACCTCTATTACATCGAAAGCTGGTCGCTGCTGTTTGATCTCTACATCCTGGCGCGCACACCGTTCGCGCTGCTCAAGACCGAGAATGCCTATTGACCGCCACGCATGACATGGCGATTCGATCCGCGGTTCCGCCGGCGCCCATCCTGGCTGTCGCGGTGCCGTTTCGCGAACGCTTGTTGCAGCTCGTACTCTACATCACGGTGCTCGCGAGTTCGCTCGCCTTCATCGAGCCCTCGCCACACGACTACTTGATGGGGGTGTTGGCGTTAGCCTGCATCGCCGCCGGCGTGCGTCTGGAGCGGCGGATCGCGCTGCTGCTGCTGCTGCTGCTCGCCTGGAATCTCGGCGGCATTATCGCTTTGCTCAATGTGCCCACCGACGAGAGAAGCGTCCAATACGTCGCCACATCGGTCTATCTGGCGCTGGCCGCGATTATTTTTGCCGGCGTGTTCGCGCAAAACTCGATGGCGCGTCTCGACAAGATGCGCTCGGCCTACACTCTGACCGCGATCCTGACGACGCTGCTGGGTTTCGCCGTCTACGTCCATTTATTGCCCGATCGACACGAATTCCTGTTGTTTGGCCGCATCAAATCGACCTTCAAAGACCCCAACGTCTTCGGTCCCTTCCTCATTCTGCCCGCCATGCTGCTGATCGAGGACATGGTCACGCGCGGCGTCAGATTCGGCAAGCTCGTCACCACCTTGATTTTGCTCACTGGGATCTTCTTTTCATATTCGCGCGGCGCCTGGATCAATTTTGCGCTCTCAACGGCCGTCTTGCTGACATTCATTTTTCTCACCGCGCCGACTCCGCGGGCACGCATGCGGCCGATCCTATTGACGATCGCCTCGGCGGTCGGCTTGGCGCTCGCACTGGCCGCGCTGCTGTCGATTCAGTCAGTGCGCGACATGTTGCTCGACCGCGCGCATCTGACGAATTACTACGACGTTGGCGAGGGGGGGCGCTTCGATTTGCAGGAAATCGCCGTTGGCCTCCTGTTCGACAAGCCGTTCGGGCTCGGCCCGTTTGAGTTCTCGCGCCTCTACGGCACCCAGCAACACAATGTCTACCTGCAAGGTTTCATGGTCTATGGCTGGCTCGGCGGCATCAGCTACATCACGCTGATTCTGACAACCCTCTATGTCGGCCTACGCAATGCGCTGGTCCGCTCGCCCTGGCAACCTTACGCCATCGCTGCCTTCGCCACCTTCGTCGGCATCGTGGCGGAAAGTTTCGTGATCGACAGCGATCACTGGCGGCATTTCTTTCTTTTGCTCGGCCTGATTTGGGGCTTGGCGGCGGCGAACGCCAAGCTGCGCAGGAACGGTTCACACTCGAACGGCGCGCTGCGGCTACTCGCCGAGATCAGCTGATGGCGGCCGCCCGCAACGTCATCGCCAACACCGTTTGCACCTTCGTACTGGCGGCAGCGGCGTCATGGCGCCGGGAGCGCTCTGGCTCGCGGCCAATGCCTTTGTCGTCGCAGTGCTGGCCGGGTCGCGCGCACCGCGACTGCCTCGTCCTGCAGTTCACTGCGACCGCTGTCGTCTATGCCGGCGCCAAGCTGCCGCTGTCGCGCGGCGCCGCACCGCTGCTCAGCTTTGCAACGGCCATGGTCGCGGCTGCCGTCGCCTTTGTCGCTTCGGTCGCCGTCAGCGGCGACCTACGCCATTCGGTCGTCAGCTTCGTCCGACGCGCTTACTGTACTCGCGCCGTGTTGGCTCGCTGATCCGGCGGAAGCGTACGAACCAAACAACACCCGCAACTTGCTGACGGACGCCCACAAGATCGGTGTCTGTTTGATCTGGCGTTTGACACTCAGCACCGCGAGGACTGCGGCCGCCACGAGGGCGCCGCGCCAGTTCGCGGCCGCGACATGGTCGTAGAGCTTGAGCTCGGTATCGCACCAATCGCGCTTGTAGCGCTCGTCGCCGATGGTGAAGTCAAACACATCGCAGCCGTGCTCGATGGCGTATCGCATCAGTTCGTGCAGATGCGCGGCGCCCGGCCCGAAGCGCGACACTTCCCCTTCATCATAGCTGGCCTGCACGTGATAATAGCGGCCGCGACAGATCAGGCCGAAATTGACGGCGGCCGCTGTCGCGCCGACATCAAGGCGGCTCACATGCACCATGCTCTTGCTGCCCGGCTCAGTCGCCAGCCCGCGGTAGAACGCACGATGGCCTGGGCGTGCAAATAAATTGGCAACGCCCATGCGGACAAATGCACGCGCCTTCTGCGCCATCAGCGTATCGAGCGTATCCAGAATGGCGGCATCGTCTTTGGGCGTGACGAATTGCACCGGACCCATTTCGGACAGCCGCTTGCGCTTGGTTCGGTCGCGTCGGCGCGTCGCCGACGAACGCTTGGCGGTATAGAAGCTCTCCCAATCGCCGGCCAGGTGCGTCAGATAGGCGCCGCTTGGATTAACCGTGATCGGCAGATGCCGCATCGGATTGAATTGCGCGCCGATGAGCTCCGGCATCTTGGTCAGCCGCACCAAATCGTATTCCAGTTGCGCACGCGCTTGCAGGCTGTGCCCGATACGATGCCAAAGCGCGAGGAACCCGGCGCGGTCGAAGCGCTCGGAAAATCCGCGCGCAAGCAAAGGCCCATTGTAGTCACAGAGGTCCGAGCCCAAGAATGCCAATTCGCGCGCAAAGCCCGTTCGGCGGACGGCGAGCGCAAACAACGCGAGCGGCGCTCCGTTCGCGCCGTAGACGACGACGATCGCTGGACGCACGCCTTGCCGTTCGCCGATGTGCTGCTGCCAAGCGGCGAGCCAGGTATAGGTTTGGAAGACCGTGCCATCCGCAGATTGCTCGAAGGCGCGCCAGAGCGGCGCGACCGTCGCGAGATCTTGGTAGACTGCGACTCGCACATCGCCCAGTCCTTCCGGTGCACACTCACGCGCCTCATCGACAGGCGGCGCCGCCTCGACGGGCGCATCGAACCGAACCTGAACTACCTGAGCCATCGGGGACATCTCGCGGGCGCCTTTCGCAGAGCGCCGGCCAGCAACTTGGCTATGAGCCGTCGAGAATCCGTTAATTAATTCTTTGAAATCGCCGTCGCGCAATCACCTATCCGTCGCCTTAGGCCGGCCGAGGGCGCTATTTGGCCATTATTGCGCGGCTCAAGCCGCCTCCCTATAGTCCGCGCCGTTCCGGTCGGGGCGTGGCGCAGCCCGGTTAGCGCACCAGTCTGGGGGACTGGGGGTCGTGGGTTCAAATCCCGCCGCCCCGACCATTCCTCATCGTGCCGCTGTCGCCCTCGTTTTCCGCAGTTCACGTACGCGAGGCGCGCTAGGCTTCCTTGCGCGCCGCCGTGACGAGCAATTTGCGGCATTCGGCAAGCTCGCGCAGCACCGCGCGCAGCTTATGCAGATTGGCGCTGCCCAAATCGGCGTCGTGCGCCGCCGACGGCGCCATCGCCCCCGCGTCGCTGATGCCATGAAACGTCCGATCGCCCGCATCGACCCGCGGCGCCGGCGCCCCTTGGAGCGGAGGCTCGGCACGGTCCGCCACGTCGTCTTGTCGATCGCCGAGATCGCGCCCGATGAAGGACGCCAGCCGGTCGCGCAAGCCGCTCGGCGCCTCGATCGCGTCGGCTGCGTCTTCGGCCTCGTCGCCCTCATCATCGCGCGCGCCATGCGGCGGCTGCGGCGCGCCCTCCTGCCACACGGCCTGCACGAACCGGACTCCTTCTTCGCGCAAAATGCGCTGCACGCCGCGGATGGTGTAGCCCTCGCCGTAAAGCAGATGGCGGATGCCGCGCAACAATTCGATGTCGTCGGGCCGATAGAAGCGGCGGCCGCCGCCGCGTTTCATTGGCTTGATGTCGCGAAAACGCGTCTCCCAGAAGCGCAGCACGTGCTGCGGCAGGTCGAGTTCCTCGGCCACTTCACTGATGGTGCGGAATGCATCGGGTGCCTTGCTGTCCAAAGCGGCCGCTCCCCTGTCACGAGGTTGAACGCGTCGGTTGAACTAAAGCTTTAATTGATTCGCGGTCAGGGCGCTTGTGCGTGTCCCTGGCCGCCGGCGCCGTTAATGCGTTGCTTGAGGATGGCTGAGGGCTTGAATACCATTACCCGACGCGGCGAAATCGGTACTTCCTTGCCGGTCTTGGGATTTCGCCCGATCCGCTCACCCTTCTTGCGCACCACGAAGGACCCAAAAGACGACAATTTCACGGTTTCACCGCGCTCGAGGCAGTCGGTGATCTCCTTTAGGACCAATTCGACAAGCGCGGCAGACTCTGTGCGCGACAGGCCCACCTTCTGGTAGACCGCCTCGCATAGGTCCGCGCGTGTGACTGTCTTTGCGCTCATCGCCTGCCCCGCCCCTGGGGCGAAGATATCCTGCTGAATTATCAACGATATTAGGAAGCCGCCCGTTGGTCAACGGGTGCGGCGAAAATGTGACTGACCGGGAACCTGCTACCAACGAAGGAGCGCAGACCCCCAGGTGAACCCCCCACCCATCGCTTCCAGCAAGATTAGATGACCGCGCTTAATGCGCCGGTCGGCAACAGCGTCGGCCAGGGCCAATGGAATCGACGCCGCCGAGGTATTGGCGTGGCGATCGACCGTGATGACGACCTTTTCCGGAGCAATGCCCAATTTGTGGGCCGAACCGTCGATGATCCGCTTATTGGCCTGATGCGGGACGAACCAATCGATGTCGGCGGCCGAGGTTCCGGTAGCTCTAAAAGCGTCGTCGATCACGTCGGTGATCATGGCGATCGCGTGCTTGAACACTTCGCGGCCTTCCATGCGCAAATGGCCAACCGTCTGCGTCGATGACGGCCCACCATCGACATACAGCTTGGCTCTATGGCGGCCATCCGCGCGCAAATGCGTGGTTAAAATGCCGCGGTCGTCCCTACCGCCAGGCTGCTGCTGCGCCTCCAGTACCAAAGCGCCGGCGCCGTCGCCAAACAGCACGCAGGTCGTGCGGTCGTTCCAATCGAGAATGCGCGAGAAAGTCTCGGCCCCAATCACCAAGGCGCGTTGGTAGCTGCCGCTGCGCAGCAGCGCGTCGGCGACCTGCAGAGCGTAGATGAAGCCGGAGCAGACGGCCTGCAGGTCGAAAGCAGCGCCATGAGTAATGCCAAGACCTGCCTGTACCGAGACGGCTGTTGCGGGAAACGTCTGGTCGGGCGTCGAGGTCGCGACCACGATGAGGTCGATGGCGCTCGGCTCCAGCCGGGCATAGGCGAGCGCCGCACGGGCGGCCTTGAGCGCAAGATCGGAGGTCAGTTCGCCGGCCGCCGCGATATGGCGCTCGCGGATCCCCGTGCGCTGAACAATCCATTCGTCCGTGGTTTCGATCGAGCGAGCCAAGTCGTCATTGGACAGGATGCGGCTTGGCAAATAGCTGCCGCAGCCAACCACAACCGAACGTGTGATCGTCACGAGCTTGCCCCGCTCGCCAGCCGCCCGTTGGCATTGGCCTCGCGGTCGCGAGCCACCGACTCGCCAATTTTCGCGAGCAGCCCGTAACGCACCATGTCGTAACCCATGTCGACGGCATTAGCGAAGCCTTCGGCGTCGGCGCCGCCATGACTCTTAATTACAATGCCATTGAGGCCGAGGAACACGCCGCCATTGGCTTTGCGTGGGTCCATTTTTTCGCGCAGCGTGCGAAAGGCGTGGCGAGCAAAAAAATAGCCGAGCCGTGCGGCCCACGTGCGGTTCAAGGCAGAGCGCAAATATTGGCCGAACTGGCGCGCGGTGCCCTCCGCGGTCTTGATCGCGATATTGCCGGCAAAGCCCTCGGTCACGACGACATCCACCGTACCCTTGCCGATGTCATCTCCCTCGACAAATCCGTGATAGTCGAAATGCGCGAAATGGCCTTCGCGCAGAATACGGCCCGCTTCGCGCACCGCTTCTAGCCCCTTGATCTCTTCAACGCCGACATTGAGCAGACCGACGGTCGGCCGTTCAATGTCGAACAGTACCCGCGCCATGGCGCTGCCCATCGCAGCGAGGTTAACGAGATGGTTTTCGTCGGCGCCAATTGAGGCGCCGACATCGAGCACGACCGACTCTCCGCGCACCGTCGGCCAAAGCGCGGCGATCGCCGGTCGCTCAATGCCCTCCAGCATCTTCAGACTGAAGCGCGCCATCGCCATCAAAGCACCGGTGTTGCCGGCGGACACCGCGACATCAGCGTCGCCCTTTTTCACTGCGTCGAGCGCCAGCCACATCGATGATTTCCATCGCCCGCGCTTGAGTGCTTGACTCGGCTTGTCGTCCATGCGGATGGCGACGTCAGTATGGATCACCTTGGAGGCCGCCTTGAGTTTCGGCAATTTGTCCAACACCGGCCCCATGACGGCGCGGTCGCCAACCAACAGGAACTCGATGTCGGGGTGGCGGGCGAGAGAGAGGTCAGCGCCCGGCAGCACCACAGCAGCGCCATGGTCGCCGCCCATGACGTCGAGTGCGATACGAACCTTGTCAGACATGGGTCGACCTTGGCCGCATGAAGACAAGCGCCGGCGGCACGGAGCTTAGGCCAGGTACGCGCGGGACGATAGCGGCTCGGCCGCGGCAGACAAGGCGGTTGTGAATCACGGCTGCTCCGTCAGGATGACCCGAGGCGCTTTTTCAACGCTGCCAGCGCAGCAAACGGCCGCTCGCCCCTCTCTTCGACCTTGGACACGGCAAACTCGGCGCCTGGCTTGCGCGGATAGGGGTCGATGCCAAGCACCAGGAACTCGGTCGCCAATGCGCCAAGATCGATGACGCCCTCACTATAGACTTCTGGAGGTTCTACGCTTTCCTCGGGCGCAAGCTCAATTTCCGCCTGCGCAGCCGACGGCGCAAACCGAAGGTCGATGGGTTCGTCGATCTCGTTTTCAATCGGCTCGAGGCTGACGACACATGTTTGTCCAACCCGAGCGCGGACCCGGCCAGTGACGTGCACGGTTGCGCCCTGCCGGGTAAGGTCGAATTCGCCTTCGAGGCGCGGCAAATCGCGCAAGCCGCCCAGCTTGGCAATAGCCGCCCGCACATCCTCGGGCGCTTCGATCACGCGATGCAAGCCGCCGTCTGCGATTTCGTCGACCGCCACCGGCACGCTCCAGGGATTGGCCGTTGTTTTCATTGCTGTCCTATTCTGTGGCGCGCGGAACAGCGGCGGGGTCCGGGAAACGAACAATTCCGGCCGCCAGTCGGCTTGTCTGCTGGGCCATCAAATCCCCTGCCGCCCGCCGCGCGTAGGTCACCAAGCGTCGCGCCGCATGTGGCTGTCCCCCGCCATAGATATTACGCGAGAACGCGGCGGCTAGCTCACCCTCGTCGCCCGAGGCCAAAGCCGCGCGATAGGCTTTGGCGCGACCGTAGAAGGTCTTACCCAGCGCTCGCATCTTCTTGGGCACCGACAGGTCGCCAACTCCGATTTCCCGCAAATTATCGTCCATATCCTGCCAAAAACGGTCGAAAAGCCCCTGCCCCGTGTGCTTCAGCGCAGAATCGGCAGAAAATCGCTCGAGCACCAGGGTCAGGTGCAGAACAATGAGGTCGAAACGACCGTTTACCGTGTCGGCGACCGCATAATCACGATAAAAGCAAGGTGATCGCGCCTGTGCCACGATGGCGCCATACAGGGTGGAAATGGTGTCTGCGCTGCGTGACTCGCGGCGAAACAGGGGCAATCTCATCGGGTCGGTCCGGCGTTTTGTCCGCCCGCTACGGCAACGACCGCGGTGACGCAAGGCAAAAGTGATGGGTCGATTTTCGAGCTGCACGCTTAGGGCTCGCCGGCTGCAGTCTTGGCCGGTTTGCGCGCTGGCGCTGGCCGCTGCGCTCGCGCTCGCCGGCTGCGGCGGCTTGAGCGAGAGCTTTCAGCGCGGCTATGTCCTGCAAGAAGGCGCACTCGAGCAAATCCCGATCGGCTCGAGCCAGGAGCAGGTGCTGATCGTGCTTGGCACGCCTTCCACGGTCGCTACGGTCAACGGCGACGCCTTCTACTACATCTCCCAGAAATCGCGGCGCGACGCCGCCTTCATGCCACAGGAGGTGGTCGATCAGCGCGTGATCGCCGTCTATTTCGACAAGAATCGCCGGGTTAGGCGGCTTGCCGATTACGGCATGAAGGACGGCAAGATCTTTGACTTCATTTCGCAGACCACGCCGACCGGCGGCGCCGAGCGCACCATTCTCGGCGGCATCTTCAGCGCGACCTTCAACCCGTTCGGATTGTGAGTCAGCCTCGTCGAGAAAGGACCCGCGCTGCACGGGCCTTTCCGTTTTTGCTCAGTGCGCCAGCACGGCGAGCAGCAGCAGCGCCACGATATTGGTGATCTTGATCATCGGATTGACCGCCGGCCCCGCCGTATCCTTGTAGGGATCGCCGACGGTGTCGCCGGTCACCGCCGCCTTGTGCGCCTCCGAGCCCTTGCCGCCATAGTGGCCGTCCTCGATGTATTTCTTGGCGTTGTCCCAGGCGCCGCCGCCGGAGGTCATCGAGATAGCGACGAACAGGCCGGTGACGATGACGCCGAGCAGCATGGCGCCGACCGATTCGAAGCCGTGCGCCTTGCCGGCGGCGCCGCCGCCGGCGATCAGATAGATCGCGATGTAGACGACGATCGGCGACAACACCGGCAACAGCGAGGGCACGATCATCTCCTTGATCGCCGCCTTGGTGAGCAAATCGACGGCGCGCCCGTAGTCGGGTTTGCTCGTGCCTTTCATGATGCCCGGGTTTTCGCGGAACTGGCGGCGCACTTCCTCGACGATCGCCGAGGCGGCGCGGCCGACCGCGGTCATGCCCATGGCGCCGAACAGATACGGCAGCAAGCCGCCGAACAAGAGGCCGACGACCACGTATGGATTGGTGAGCGAGAAGTCGAGATTGATGCCCTGGAAGTACGGATGCGTCGCCGCGTTCTTGGTGAAAAATTGCAGGTCTTCATTGTAGGCTGCGAACAGCACCAGCGCACCGAGTCCAGCCGAACCGATGGCGTAGCCCTTGGTGATCGCCTTGGTGGTGTTGCCCACCGCGTCGAGCGCGTCGGTCGACTTGCGCACCTCCTTCGGCAGGCCGGCCATTTCGGCGATGCCGCCGGCATTGTCGGTGACCGGGCCGAAGGCGTCGAGCGCGACCACCATGCCGGCAAGCGCCAGCATCGAGGTCACCGCAATGGCGATGCCGAACAGTCCGGCCTGGCCGAAGGCAACCAGGATGCCGGCGATGATCACGATCGCCGGCAGCGCGGTTGATTCGAGTGAGATCGCGAGACCTTCGATGATGTTGGTGCCGTGCCCGGTGATGGAGGCCTTGGCGATCGCCTGCACCGGGCGATGGTTCGTGCCGGTGTAGTATTCGGTGATCCAGATGATCAAGCCGGTCACCACCAGTCCGACAATGGCGCAGATGAACAGCGCCTGGCCGGTGAAGGCAACGCCCTGGATCGCGCCGAAACCGACCAGCGCATAGGTGACATAGGCAATCGCGAACAACGACAGGATCGCGGTGGCGATGAAGCCGCGGTAGAGCGCGCCCATGATCGACCGGCTCGCCGGCAGCTTAACGAAGAAGGTGCCGATGATCGAGGTGATGACGCAGGCGCCGCCGATGGCGAGCGGGTAGATCATCATGTTGGTGAGCACGGCCGAGCCGGCAAAGAAGATCGAGGCCAGCACCATGGTGGCGACGATGGTCACCGCGTAGGTCTCGAACAGGTCGGCCGCCATGCCGGCGCAGTCGCCGACATTGTCGCCGACATTGTCGGCGATGGTTGCCGGGTTACGCGGATCGTCTTCCGGGATGCCGGCTTCCACCTTGCCGACGAGGTCGCCGCCGACGTCGGCGCCCTTGGTGAAGATGCCGCCGCCGAGACGGGCGAAGATCGAGATGAGCGAAGCGCCGAAGCCGAGCGCCACCAGCGCGTCGATCACGGTGCGATCGTTGGCCACCTTGCCGAGCGCGCCGGTGAGGAAGCCGAAATAGAGCGTGACGCCCAAGAGCGCGAGACCGGCGACCAGCAGGCCGGTAACGGCGCCGGCCTTGAAGGCGAGCTCGAGGCCGCCGGCAAGCGTCTTGGTGGCGGCCTGCGCGACGCGCACATTGGCGCGCACTGACACGTTCATGCCGATGAAGCCGGTCAGCCCCGAAAGAACGGCGCCGACGGCAAAGCCGACCGCAACCAGCCAGCCGAGGGTGAAACCGAGAATGAGGAAGATGACCACGCCGACAATGGCAATGGTGGTGTATTGCCGCTTCAGGTAGGCCTGCGCGCCTTCGCGCACGGCGGCCGAGATTTCCTGCATACGGGCCGATCCGGGATCGGCCGAGAGCACCGAGCGGATCGCCCAGATGCCATAGAGAATCGCGAGCACGCCACAGCCGACGATCAACCACAAAGTTGTCATGGAATTATCCTCGATTTTTCAACAAAGCGCTGACGGAAGAACGCTCCCGCCCGGCCTGGGAGCGTCGAGGATGGCCGCCGTCACATGCGCTTCACCCCGAAGCGGCGCGGATATAGCCAAAAAGTGCGGCGGGTTGCAACGCGGAAAAGCGGCGCACGTGGTCGCCCGTATTCTTGGTGTCGGCCCCGGGTAGACCCTCTTTGCTCTTCTTCGCTCCTCTTCGCCCCCGAGGGGAGCGGAGCGCCGGGAAACGCGGGAGCTTTGCGCAAGCTCCCTGGGCGGCCCGGCGAGGCCGCCCGCACGCTCGGCGAAGCGTGCGCCTCTCTCAACGCGAAGAGAGGCGCGCTTCCCGGCGCTCCACTGCGGCGATTTCTGTTCCCGGGTCCGCGCTTCCTGATTCCCGCTCGGCCTCGTCGCGGTCCGTGATGCCAGTTCGGCTCAGCGCCTTGTCGCGCCACGGTCCCTCCAAAGCCGTTGAGCGGTCTCAGTCCAGCGAGCTCCTCGCAGAGGGGTCGTAGTGCCGCACGGGCGGGTTGCCCAAGACCTCCCGAGTGCCGGCTTACGAGGCCGGCTCGCGGGCGCCGCGTCGACCGAGGCTCATCGCCCCGGCTCCGGACAGAGCGATGGCGCATCTCCGCCATCGTCTTGTCCGGCGGCTCCATCACCAGGATCGTCTCTAGATGACGCCCCTCGTCGAGCCGGACCCGGGCAAGCTAGGCCCTGCTAGGATTATTGTCAAGAGCGTATAGGAATAAATTTTGCCTGCCCCTGCGTCCACGCAATTGCGGGCGGTGCCCCGCGAGCTACACCGGCGCCCGGCGCCGGCGCAAAGTCGGCCACAAGAGCAGCGCGCCGGCGACCGCAATGGTCGGGAAGATCACCGCGTTGAGCGTGGCCCAGCCGAAATCGGCGAGCAGCTGACCGGAGGAAAACGAGCCCAGCGCCATGCAGCCGAAAATGAGGAAATCGTTGAACGCCTGCACCTTGTTGCGCTCCTCGGCATGGTGACATTGCGTCACCATGGTGGTGGCGCCGATGAAGGCGAAATTCCAACCGATGCCGAGCAGCACCAGCGCGCTCCAGAAATGCGCGACACTGATGCCGGCGATGGCGACCGCCGCATTCGCCGCAATCAGCGCAAGGCCGATGCCGGTGATGCGCTCGACGCCGAAACGCGCAATCAACGTGCCGGTGACGAAGCTCGGCGCATACATCGCCAGCACGTGCCACTGGATGCCGAGCGCGGCGTCGGTCACCGAGTGGCCGCAGCCGACCATGGCGAGCGGCGCCGAGGTCATCACCATGTTCATCATGGTGTAGGAGGCAACGCCGCAGGCCGCCGCGACGATGAAGCGCGGCGCGCGCACGATCTCGCCCAACGGCCGGCCATGCCGTCGCACGCCGACGGCCGGCGGCGGCACCTTGACGAATTGCAGCACGCCGGCGGCCATCAGCGCGCAAGCCGACTGGGCGAGATAGCTCGCCGCGAAGACATAGGGGGTAAGCAGATCTTTGGTGGCGATCACCAGCTGCGGCCCGATGATGGCGGCGAAGATGCCGCCGGCCAACACCCAGGACACCGCCTTCGCGCGGTAGGCTTCGCTCGCGGTATCGGCGGCGGCGAAACGGTAGGATTGATGCGTGGCGGCGTAGAGCCCGCCGCAAAACGTGCCGGCGAGCAGCAGCGCAAACGAGCCGCCGACCACGGCGCTGTAGGAGACGACACCGGAGAGCACGCCGAAGGCCGAACCGATCTGCAGCGCGAAGCGCCGCCCATTGCGGCGGGCGAGCAGGCCGACCGGCAGCGTGCCGAACCACATGCCGAGCACCATGGCTGTCACCGGCAGCGTGGCGAGGCCTGGATCGGGCGACAGCACCGCGCCGGCGATCGAGGCGGTGGAAACGATGACCGTGCTGTTGCCGCCGGCGAGCGCCTGCGCCGCCGCCAGCACCAGCGCGTTGCGGCGGGCGAGCCTGTCGTCGACGGTGATGTGGGAAATCGGCTCGGCAATCGCCGACATGTAGAGCCCCCCGGAAGACCCATGCTGCTTTTACGGGCCGTTGCAGCATGGCGCTACTGCGCCAGTCGCAGGGCTGGGATGAAAGTTTCGCCCTGTCGTCACCGGGCAATCGGGTCCGGCCTTCGGCCGGCCCGGCTGCAAACCTGTCCCGGTGACCCCGCCTAGGGAGGCAAGGCCGTGCCTTCCTGAGCGGGATGGCCGGGACAAGCCCGCCATGACACGCGCGCTAGAAGCGCAGCGCCCCGGGATGGCGGATGGTCGCCTCGCGTGCTGCGGCCGGCGACAGCGCGCCGATCTGGCCGAGCGACGCGCGCAGCTCGGCGATATAAAGGTCGATGAGATAGTCCGGTCCCTCGTCGCCGAGCGCGCCGACCGCCCACAAAAAGGTCTTGCCGGCGAAGGCCGCATCGGCGCCGAGGGCGAGTGCGCGCATGACGTCGCCGCCCGAGCGGATGCCGCTGTCGAGCACGATGGTGGCGCGCTTGCCGACGGCGGCTACGATCGCCGGCAACACGTCGATCGAGGGCACCAGCGCCTCGATCTGGCGGCCGCCGTGGTTCGACACCCAGATGCCGTCGATGCCGAGCGAGACCGCCTTCTCGGCGTCGGCCGGATGCAGGATGCCTTTCACCAGCATCGGCCCGTTCCAGGCATCGCGATAGCGCTTGACCTCCTCCCAAGAGAAAGCGCCGCCCATGCGCGCGCGCGCATAGGCGATAATCTCGTTGGTGCCCGCGCGCGGCGGCGCGTATTCGCCGATGGTGGCAAAGCGCGGATAGCCGTTGCGCAAGAGCGCGGCCAGCCAACGCGGCCGCGTCAGCATTTCGTAGAGCATGCGCGCATTGGGGCGGAATTGGTGGGCGAGGCCGGCGTAATTCTCGCGCGAGCGCGTGGTGCGCACCGGCACGTCGAGGGTGAGCGTCAGCGTCTTGGCGCCGACCGCGTGCGCGCGGCGCACGAGATCGAAACCGATTTTGTGGTCGTCGTGCCAGAAGCGGTAGAGCTGGAACCAGAACACGTCGGGCGCGGCTTGCGCCGCCTGCTCGATGGTGGCGCCGCCGGCGACGCTCAGCGTATAGGGCACGCGCGCGCGCTGCGCCGCTTTAGCCATCAACAGGTCGGCGCCCGGCCAGACCAGCGAGGGTCCGCCCATCGGCGCAATCCCGAGCGGCGCCGCGTAGCGCTGGCCGAACAACGTGACGTCGACCGGCGGCAGGTTCGGCATCACGCCGTAGCGGGGCGCGATCTTGATCGCGTCGAAGGCCGCCCAGTTGTGCAAGACGCCGACATCGTCGCCGGCGCCGGTGTCGCCATATTCGAAGGCAAAACGCGGTACGTTCTTCGGCGCGCGCCGGCGCAGCCAGGCGGCGGTCGGGAACAGCTTGTGCCAGCGCGCGAAGTTGGGATGCGGCGCGTAAGCCAACAACGCCTCCTGCTTGGCCGTCATGTCGTGCATGGCGTTTCCTTCGGGGCTTTTGCGCCAGTATAGCGCGGATGGGCGCGTTCAGAAGTGGCTGAACGAGGCATGAGCAAAAACGAGCGCCTTGCCCTCGGCGCCGACGAAGCGCGCGCCCTCGCCCGCTGCGACGGCGCCGATCTCGGTGACCGCAATCTTGGCGGCCTGCGCGGCCGCGCGAAAGGCTTCTGCCTTGGCGGGCGGCACGGTGCAGACGATCTCGTAATCGTCGCCGCCGGTGAGCGCGGTTTCGAGCATGGCAGGATCGCTCGCGACGGCCGCCCGCGCGGCCTCGGAGAGCGGCACGCGCGCGACCTCAACATCGGCGGCCACCCGGCTTGTCCGGCACAGCTTGGCGAAATCGCCGGCAAGCCCGTCGGAAATATCCATGGCGGCGGAAGCATGCGCGCGCAGCGCTTCAGCGAGGGCCAGGCGCGGTTGTGGCAAGAGATAGCGTGAGAGCAAATGTTCGCGCTCTGCGCCGGTGAGGCGCCATGCTGCGCCCTGGCGTAGGGCAAGCCCGAGCGCGGCATCGCCGATGGTGCCGGTGACGAACACGCGGTCACCCGGCTTAGCGCCGGTGCGGCGCACCATGCTGCCGCTCGGCAGGCTGCCGACCATGGCAACGGAAACGGTGATCGGCCCCGGCGTGCGGTCGGTATCGCCGCCGAACAGCGGACAGCCATAGCGCTCGGCGTCGCTACGCAACCCCTCGGCAAAACGCGTGAGCCAAGCCTCGCCGGTTTCCCGCGGCAGCGCGAGCGACAACAGGTAGCCGAGCGGCTTGGCGCCTTTGGCGGCAAGGTCGGACAGGTTCACGCGCAGCGCCTTGCGCGCCACATCTTCGGCGGGGTCATCGGCGAAGAAATGCACGCCGCCGACGATGGCGTCGGCCTTGAGCACGAGGTCGTGGCCCGGCGGCGGCTGGAGGATCGCGGCATCGTCATTCAAGCCGAAGGCGCCCGGATCGCTCGCTAGCGGCGCAAAGAAGCGCGCGATCAGCCGGTCTTCGCCCGACGGGCCGTCGCTCATGATCCGCGCCCAGCGGCGCGCGCAAATTCATCCACGCGCAATTGCCGCGCCAACTGGTCGAGCACGGCATTGACCATACCGGTCTCCTCGCGCCCGACGAAAGCGGCGGCGACATCGGCATATTCGCTGACCACGACCCGCGCCGGCACGTCGCGGCGGTGCTCAAGCTCGTAGGCGCCGGCGCGCAGCGCGGCGCGCAGCACCGCCTCGATGCGCTTGAGCGGCCAGGAGGCGGCGAGCGCCGCGTCGATCAAGGGGTCGAGCGCGCGCTGCTCGCGCACCACGCCGGTGACGATGTCGCGGAAGAAGGCGGCCTCCGCCGGCAGATATTGCGCGCCCTCCACTTCCTGGCCGAGCCAATGGCTTTCGAACTCGGCGAGAATCTCGTTGAGGCCGGTGCCGGCGAGATCCATCTGGTAGAGCGCCTGCACCGCGGCGAGCCGCGCGGCGCCGCGCCGGTTGGCCTTGTCGCTCGGCGCGGGCTTGGCCATCAGCGCGCTTTCAGCGAATTCTTGAGCGCGGCCATCGCCAGTGCGGCGTGCGCGGCCTCGGCGCCCTTGTTGTCGAGCGGGCCGCCGGCGCGGTCATAGGCCTGCTGCTCGGTATCGACGGTCAAGATGCCGTTGCCGAGCGGCAGCCGTTCGCGCACGGCAAGATCCATCAGCCCGCGCGCCGACTCGTTCGACACCACCTCGAAATGATAGGTTTCGCCCTCGATCACGCAGCCGAGTGCGACCACGCCGTCATAGGGCGCGCGTTTGGCCTTGGCGGCGTCGACGGCGAGCGCAATCGCCGCCGGCACTTCCAGTGCGCCCGGCACGGTGATGCGGTCGTAGCTCGCGCCCGCCGCCTCCAGCACCTTGGTCGCGCCGGCAAGCAGCTTGTCGGAAATGTCGCCGTAGAAGCGCGCCTCCACGATCAGCATGCGCAGCTTCGCAGTCTTCGGCGCTTTGCTCTTGCCGCTCGGCTTTTTCGCCATCGCCTGTCCTCGTTAGGCGGCGTGGTAGCAAGCGCCTGTGGCGGCGACAAGACGCTAGCGCGGCTCCGCGAGCCGCGCGGCGTAACGCGCCATGGTGTCGACCTCGAGATTGACGTCGTCGCCCTTTTTCAGCGCGCCGAAGGTCGTCGCCTTGAGCGTGTGCGGGATGATGAGCACCGAAAAAGTATCGTCCTCGACCGCGTTGACGGTGAGCGAGACGCCGTCGAGCGCGACCGAGCCCTTGGACGCGATGAAGCGGGCGAGCTCCTTGGGCGCGCGCAGGCCAAAGCGCGCCATGTCCGGCAAGTCCTCGCGGGCGATCACCGTGGCGAGGCCGTCGACGTGGCCGGCGACCAGGTGGCCGCCGAGCTCGTCGCCAAATCTGAGCGGCCGCTCGAGATTGACCGGCGTGCCGTGGCGCCAGCGCCCGACCGTGGTGAGGGCGAGCGTCTCCGCGGCGGCGTCGACCGCAAACCAGGCGCGGCCATCCTCTTCGCCTGCGCCGACCACGGTCATGCACACGCCCGAACAGGCGATGGACGCGCCCTCGTTAAGTTCGCCGCGCCGATAGCCGCAAGCGATAGTGATGTGGCGCAGATTGTCGGCGCGCGGCGTGACCGAGCGCACGCTGCCGCGATCGGTGACGATACCGGTGAACATTACTGTTGAGCCCGTCGAAATTGCACCGCTTTGCGCACCTAACATTTTTCCTTGCGCATGATCTTATCCGAAAACCGGTTCCCACTTTTCGGGATCAAGCGCTGCGCTCGTAATGTTCGAGCGTGTCGGCGCCGAACCGCTCGCTGCCGGTCGCACGCAGATGTTGCGTCAACGCCTCGAGGCTCATGCCTTCGAGCGGCGCGATGCCGGTCTCGCCGATCACCTTGTCGGAATAGACGAGCGCGGCTTCGTCGACGAGATCGGCGGCGATGAGACTTGCCGCCACGGTCGGCCCGCCTTCCACCATCAGTCGGGTGATGCCCTGCTCGGCCAGCACCTTCAGCACCTCGCCGAGATCGAGGCGGCCGTCGCCGTCATCGACGCGGAACACCTTGCAGCCCTTCTCTTGCAAAATCTCGGCGGCGATCTCCGAGGCCGCGCGCGAGGCAAAGATCCAGGTCGGCGTCTCGCGCACGGTGGCGATGACCGACTGCGCCAGCGGCACGCGCAAAGCCGCGTCGAGCACGACGCGCACCGGCGAGCGCTCGCTCATGCCGGGCAGCCGGCAGGTCAATTGCGGATTGTCCGCCAGTACCGTGCCGATGCCGACCAAAATGGCGTCGCTCTGCGCGCGCAGCTGGAAGACGCGGATGCGGGCTTCCTCGCCGGTGATCGCGATCGGCTTGCGGCCGGCGAGGCCCGCCTTGCCGTCGGCGGAGATGGCGAGCTTGACGAGCACATGCGGCCGCCCGTGAGTGATGCGGCTGATGTGGCCGATATGGGCTCGCGCCGCCTCCGCGGCGAACAGGCCGGTGTCGGCCGCGACGCCCTTGGCGCGCAGCTTGGCGTAGCCCTGCCCGGCGACTTTCGGATTGGGATCCTCCAGCGCCGATACCACGCGCGCGATCCCGGCTTTGATGATGGCCTCGGCGCAAGGCGGCGATTTGCCCTGGTGCGAGCACGGCTCGAGCGTGACGTAGAGCGTCGCGCCCTGCGCACTTTTCTTGGCGCGGCGCAACGCCTCGACTTCGGCATGCGGGCGGCCGCCGGGCTGCGTCCAGCCGCGGCCGAGGATCGCACCGTCCTTGACGATGACGGCGCCGACCGCCGGATTCGGCCAACTGTTGCCGAGCGCGCGCCGCCCGAGATCGAGTGCGAGCCGCATGAAGCGGGCGTCTTCGCTCGCCGTCGCGGCCGCAACAACGTCGGTCATTTGCGCGAGGTCCCCGCGGCCTTGACCTTCTCCTCGCCCGAGAGCTCATCGAGCGCGGCGCGGAAATCCTTGGGCTCGCGGAAATTGCGGTAGACCGAGGCGAAGCGCACGTAAGCCACGTCGTCGAGCTCGCGCAGGTGCTCCATCACCAGTTCGCCGATGGTCTCCGAGGTCACCTCGCTCTCGCCCTGGCTTTCCAGCTCGCGCACGATCTTGGACACCATCTTCTCGATGCGCTCGGGCTCGACCGGGCGCTTGCGCAGCGCGATCTGCACCGAGCGCATGAGCTTGTCGCGGTCGAACGGCACGCGGCGACCGTTGCGCTTGATTACGGTCAATTCGCGCAATTGCACGCGCTCGAACGTGGTGAAACGGAAATTGCAGGACAGACACACCCGCCGGCGACGGATCACGGCCGAATCTTCGGTGGGCCGCGAGTCTTTGACTTGCGTGTCGAGGCTACCGCACGATGGGCAACGCATGGCGCTTCCCCCCTACCTTCTCCATCGTCATGCCCCGCCTTGTGCCGGGCATCCACGCGAGAAGACGTGGATGGCCGCGACAAACCCGGCCATGACGCCCTCCACTCACTGATAAATCGGGAACCGCCCGATCAACGCCTTCACCTTGTCGCGCACCGCCGCTTCGACGAGCGAGTCTTCTTCCGCCCGCTTCTGCGACAGCACGTCGAGCACCTCGACGATCATGTCGCCGACTTGGCGGAATTCGGCGATGCCGAAGCCGCGCGTGGTGCAGGCTGGCGTGCCGAGGCGGATGCCCGAAGTCACCGTCGGCTTCTCCGGATCGTAAGGGATGCCGTTCTTGTTGCAGGTGATGTGGGCGCGGCCGAGCGCCGCCTCCGCCACCTTGCCGGTGAGCCGCATGGGACGCAGATCGACCAGCATCAGATGCGTGTCGGTGCCGCCGGAGACAATGTCGAGGCCGTTCGACTTCAGCGTCTCGGCAAGCGCTTTGGCGTTCTCCACCACGTTGCGCGCGTAGGCGCGGAAGCTCGGCCGCAGCGCCTCGCCAAAGGCGACCGCCTTAGCGGCGATGACGTGCATCAGCGGGCCGCCCTGCAGGCCGGGGAACACGGCCGAGTTCATCTTCTTGGCGATCTCTTCGTCGTTCGCGAGGATCACGCCGCCGCGCGGGCCGCGCAGCGTCTTGTGCGTCGTCGTGGTGACCACATGGGCGTGCGGGAACGGCGAGGCATGCACGCCGCCGGCCACCAGCCCGGCGAAATGCGCCATGTCGACCATGAGATAAGCGCCGACCTCGTCGCAAATCTCGCGGAAGGCGCGGAAGTCGATGATGCGCGGATAGGCCGAGCCGCCGGCGACGATCAATTTCGGTTTATGCTCGCGGGCAAGACGCGCCACCTCGGCCATATCGATGCGCTGGTCGTCGCGGCGCACGCTATAGGGCAGCGGCTTGAACCATTTGCCGGACAGATTGACCGGCGAGCCGTGCGTCAGGTGCCCGCCGGCGGCGAGATTGAGGCCCATGAAGGTGTCGCCCGGCGCGAGCAGCGCGAAGAACACCGCGGCATTGGCGGAGGCGCCGGAATGCGGCTGCACATTGGCGAAGCGGCAGCCGAACAATTTGGTGACGCGCTCGATCGCCAGCTGCTCGGCGATGTCGACGAATTGGCAGCCGCCGTAATAGCGCTTCCCCGGCAGGCCTTCGGCATATTTGTTGGTCAGCACCGAGCCTTGCGCTTCCAGGACGGCGCGGGAGACGATGTTCTCCGAGGCGATCAGCTCGATCTCGGCGCGCTGGCGTGAAAGCTCGAGGCGGATCGCCTCGGCGATCTCCGGGTCGCTCTCCGCCAGCGGCGCGGAAAACAGCGCCGCGACATCGTCTTGACGCTTGGGGCTCGGGGTCGCCGCCATCACGATCTCCTGACGCCCGCGGGCGTCGAACTGCGAAATTCCGGATTGGCGGGCAAATAGCACACTTAAACCTCACCCGCCAAGCATTGGGCTGTGGACGCTTTGACCCGCAATATCTAGGGTTTGGCGAGCGCGTCAATAATGGCGTCGCACAGCTTTCCGCCGCAGGCCGCGTCGAAGGCCGCGAACATCGGCTGCGAATTCACCTCGAGAAAGCGGTGCTCGCCGCCCTTCGGATTGCGCATGAAGTCTGCGGCGGCAAAATCGAGGCCGATTGTGGAACAGAGCGTATAAAACTTCTCCCCCAGTGCCGCCGGTACCCGTGCCGGCTTCAGACGCGAACGCAACGCGGCCCGGTAGTCGAGATCCGGCGAGGTCAAAGTGAAGCCAATGAGATCGTCGCCGACGCGGAATACGCGTAGCTCCGGCCGCTGCATCCGGTGCTGCACGAAGCGTGGATAGCGCCCGATCGGGGTCCCGGCGGCAAGCTTCGGCTCAAGCGCGTCGAACATTCCGGTCAACTCGCCGCCCGCCGCCGGCTTCTCGATCAGTGGCCCGCGCATCGACTTGCGCGCCCGCACGAACTCGTTGCTGAGCAATGTGCGCGGCACCTTCAACCCATGACGCATAGCGAGATAGAGGTTGCTGAGCTTGTTGGCGTCGGCGTTCCAGGCGCGCTTGTTGAAGCCGCGCACCTCGTCATGTGCCAGCTCCCAGCCTTTGATCGCGACGTACCAATTGAGCGCCGCGGCATTGGCTTCGACGGTCCGTAATCTCATCGTGAGGAACGCGTCGTGGCGCATAAAACATGCGGTCGGGCGCACGGACCTGCCGTCGAGCCGCATGCGATCGTTGTCGAGATCGATCGTCAGGCGCGGCACGTGCTTAGGGCCGAGCAGGACGCTGAGATGCCTAACGCGTCGCCGCAGCATCCGCTGCAGCAGTGCGCCGAGATTGAAATCCAATTCACCGCCGGCGACGAGGATCATGCCAACGCGAGGCCTACCGGTGCGCCGATCGCCCGCCTACTTCTTTTTGCGCGAGCGCTTGCGTGCCGTCTTTGCCGCTGTTGCTCGTTCTTCGACCGGGCCGCCCGGATCAGTGATCGGGCCGAACTGCTCGGCGACGAGGTTGCTCGGATTTTCGATCAGCAGATTGCTTGGGGGATGCTCGGCGAAATAAAGAGTCGGATGCTCTTCGCCGTAGATCAACGTCGTTGGGTGGATGACTTCCTCGCCGTAGATCATTGTCGTCATGTGCTGCTCTTCACCGGCGATGAGCGTGGTTACTGCAGCCGCGCTTTTCGCGCGTCGTGCCTTCTTCGCCATGGTCGTCTCTCCTGGATTCAGTGGCACACGTTATTTATAGCTGTTATTCGGACGGTATTCAACCAAACCGAGTTATGTCGAATTCGCCTCGAAGGCGAGGAATGTCGATAGCCATAGCAAAAGCCCCGGCCATGGCGGACCGGGGCTTTTCTTTCGTTCGGGGCGCTGTTGTTACAGCCGATAGAGGATCTGGTCGGTCCAGAAGCGCTCGAGGCGGTGCAGCGACTTGTTGAGGGTGGTGAACTCCTCGGCATTGATGCCGCCGACCTGCTCCACCGTACGCACGTGTTTCTGGTAGAGCGTCTCCACGATGTCGCGCACCTCGCGGCCCTTGTCGGTGAGCTTGATGCGCACCGAACGGCGGTCGACGCGGCTGCGCTGGTGATCGAGGAAGCCCATCTCGACCAGCTTCTTGAGATTGTAGGAGACGTTGGAGCCGAGATAGTAGCCGCGCGTGCGCAGCTCGCCGGCGGTGAGTTCCTTGTCGCCGATATTGTACAAGAGCAGCGCCTGCACCGAATTGATGTCGGCGCGACCACGGCGGTCGAATTCATCCTTGATCACGTCGAGCAGGCGGCGGTGCAACCGCTCAACCAGCGTCAAGGCTTCGAGGTATAGCGGCCGAATATGGTCGAAGCGCCCGTCGCGCTCAGCCGGCTCGGCCGTCTTGGTAACGGCTTTCATGTTCAACGCCCCTTCTCGTTTTGCGTGACGACTTGCTGTCGCCCGGTCACGAGGCCCTGTCTTCCCCGTCCCGATGGCAGGACCCTAATAGGGGCAGTCTAAAATCGACTTAAATAACAGGATCAATATTAGGTTTATTTGCAACGGTGAACGGTCGGTTGAAGCCGAGAATTGCAGCGAACCGCGCAAGCTTTCGTTCACCACACGTCCGCCAATCAGCCACGAATGAAGCCGATGATGCCGGAAAAATCGCGCCGCGCCGCGCCGCTCGCGACATAGCGTGAATAAATATTAGCAGCTGCGGCGCCGAGCTCGGTTTTAGCGCCGGCCACCCTGGCCGCCTCCCGCGCGAGCTTCAAATCCTTCAGCATCATCGCCGCGGTGAAGCCCGCCTGATAGTCCCGGTTGGCGGGCGACGTCGGCACCGGTCCCGGCACCGGGCAATAGCTGGTCATCGCCCAGCATTGACCCGACGACTTCGCCGCGATGTCGAACAGTTTCTGGTGCTCGAGGCCGAGCTGCTCGGCGAGCACGAAAGCTTCGCTCACCGCGATCATCGAGATGCCGAGGATCATGTTGTTGCAGATCTTGGCGGCCTGCCCGGTGCCGGCGCCGCCGGCGTGCACGATGGTCTTGCCCATGTTCTGCAAAATCGATTCCGCGCGTACAAAAGCTTGCGTCGAGCCACCGACCATGAAGGTCAGCGTGCCAGCGCTGGCGCCGCCGACGCCGCCCGACACCGGCGCATCGAGCATCATGAGCCCGTGCTTTTCGGCCTCCGCCGCTACTTCGCGTGCGCTCTCCACGTCGATAGTCGAGCAATCAATCAGCAGCGTCCCGGGATTGGCGTTCAAGATCACGCCGGAGGAGCCGAGATAGACCTCGCGCACCTGTTGGCCCGCCGGCAGCATGGTGATGACGACATCGGCGCGCGCGGCGGCGGTTTTCGCCGTCTCCACGCCGACACCGCCGGCGGCTATGAGCTTCTCGACCGTGGCGGGGTTGACATCAACGCCCTCGACCTGGTGCCCGGCCTTCAACAGGTTCTGCGCCATCGGCAGACCCATATTGCCGAGGCCGATGAATCCGATCCGCGCCATTCTCCCCTCCCCGACAGATTTTTTTCATCGCGCATGATCCGAAAACCGATTCCCACTTTTCGGGATCATGCCCTCGCTATTGCGGATGCTCCTGCGCCGATTTCAGCGCCAGCACGAGGTAGGTCACCAGCAAGGCGCCTTCGATCAAGCCGACCAAGAAAGCGTCGCCGAACACCTGCGGAAAAAACATCTCGACCGCCAGCATGGAGCAGGCGGCCATCAGCCAGATGACCGCGCCCCAGGCGGCAGCGAGCCACAGGCCGACCGCGGCGACCAGATCGATCACCGCGAAGAACACGGTCGCCGTCTGCCAGGCGATGGAATGGAGCTCGAACGGCTGCGCATCGCCGATGCCGATGCCGATGACGCGCGACCAGTGATAAAGACCCTTGATCAGCGACACGACCGCCATGACGCGCAGAAACACGATGAGCCGCCACCTCCAGCGCGCGCCGGCTGCCTCCTCGGCGGGCTCATGCACGGGCTCGAGGCTGTCGAGCTGCTCGGAGAGGTAAGGCTCGCTCATGGCAGATCGAGCTCGTGCGCAAGCGGGGCGAAATGTCGCTCGACCTCGGCCTCGCTCACCGCGGCGAGCGCGGCCGGCTGCCAGCGCGGGCTATTGTCCCTGTCGACGATCACGGCACGCACGCCCTCATAAAAATCATGGCCCTCGATCACCCGCGACACTATGCGGAATTCGCTGCGCATGCACGCCGCGAAATCGAGGTCCTTGCCGCGGCGCACCTGCGTTAGCGCGATTTTCAGGCTGAGCGGCGATTTGGTCCGCATAGTGGCGGCGGTTCGCTCCGCCCACGCGGCATCGGCACCGCCGGAGGCGGCTTCACGGTCGAGCGCGGCGAGGATGTCCTCGACGCGGTCGCCGGCAAAGAGCCGGTCAATTGCCGCGCGGCGCGCCATAATCGGCGCTTCCCCTGCCGGTTCGCTGAAGGCTGCGAGCACCGCATCGACCGGCACGGTGCCGGCGAGACCTTCGAGCAGCGCGGGAAAGCGCGCCGACGCCACGCGGTGGGTGACGATGCCGGCGGCGAGCGCATCGGCGGCGGCAAAGCGCTCGCCGCTCAAGCCGCAATAGGTGCCGAGGTCGCCCGGCATGCGCGGCAGGAACCAGGTGGCGCCGACATCGGGGAAGAAGCCGATGCCGACCTCCGGCATGGCGAAGGAGAAGCGGTCGCCGGCGACGCGATGCGAGCCGTGTACCGAGATACCGACGCCGCCGCCCATGGCGATGCCGTCGATCAATGCGACATAGGGTTTGCGGTAGTTCTTGATGACGGCGTTGAGCGGATATTCGTCGCGCCAGAACTGCAGCGCCTCCTCGCGTTTGCCGGAGACGCCGAGGTCGTAAAGGTGGCGGATGTCGCCCCCGGCAGAGAAAGCGCGCTCGCCGGCGGCCTGGATCAGCACGCGCGTGATCGCGGGGTCGTCGGCCCAGGCGTCGAGCTGCGCGCGCAAGGCGAGCACCATGCCATGGGTCACGGCGTTGAGCGCCTTCGGCCGATTGAGCGTGACGAGGCCGGCCGCACCACGCCGCTCGAACAGGATGTCACGCTCGCTCACGCCATCGCCCAGAGGTAGGCGATCGTCGCCGCCAATCCGAGCGCGCTGCGGACAGCATGGAGGCGACCCCATTGCGAGATCAAACCGCGCGTCACCTCGTTGGCCGATTCAATCGGCGTTTCCTGCAGAAGGCGGTTGGTCGGCATGATGATGAACAGCGTGAACGGCCAGTTGGCGAGGATGAAGACGACGCCAACCAGCCAGCGCCACTCGTAGCCTAGCAGGAACGCGATGATGCCGAGCGCACCCGAAACGACCGCAAGCGTGGCCTGCATCATGAAGCCGCGCTTGTAGCTCGGCTTCCATTGCGTCAGCAGCGCGCGGTCGTCGAGCTGCAGCCGTGCGTGCTGCTCGGCGAAATTGATGTAGACCGCCGCACCGGCAAAAAATGCCGCTGTCACCAGCGCCAGCTCACCGCTCCACATGGCCGAAGTCATTGCCGTCTCCGCAAACATGTAACGGCGCCGCCGCCCGGCGCCGGCAGCATAGCGCGGGCCATGCGCAAGCGCCTAGCGCGGCTTTAGCCCGGCGCGCGCTTGCGCAAATAGACGAACCAGTAGACCAGACCGACAAGCACGCCGCCGCCAATGATGTTGCCGAGGGTGACCGGGACAAGATTGGCGACAAAGGCCGGCCAAGTGAGGTCGGCGTAATCGGCGGCGCTGCGTCCGAGCTGCGTCCACAGCGCTGCCGGCGCCCAGGCTTTGATGAATAGGCCGAGCGGGATCAGATACATATTGGCGACCGAGTGCTCGAAGCCGGCAACCACAAAGGCCGATACCGGAAACAGCACGGCCAGGACCTTGTCGGTAGTTGTACGCGCGCCGAAGGCGAGCCAGACGGCAAGACACACCAGCACATTGCAGAGAATGCCGAGGAACAGCGCGTGATCGAACGAGAGCGTCACCTTGGCCAGCGCCAGACTGAGCGCCGCGGCGGCAACGCTGCCTTTGCCCGCGAGATATTGGCCGGACAAAAAGACGAGCACCGCGGTTCCCACCGCGCCGATGAAGTTGCCGACATAGACGATCGTCCAGGCGCGCAGCATTTCGGACAACCGCACTTTGCCCGCCGCCCAGGCCATCACCATCAGCGTATTGCCGGTGAACAACTCGGCGCCGCCGACGACGATGAGGATGAGGCCGAGGCAGAACACCAGGCCCGACAGCAGCCGGGAGACGCCGAACGGCAACACGCCGTCGGCCCCCGCCAGCACGGTGGTGGCGAACATGCCGCCGAGCGCGATGAAGGCGCCGCCAAGCACAGCGAGCACGAGCAGGCTCAACAGATCGAGCCGAGTCTTCTGCGCGCCGACATTTTCCGCCTTGAGCGCGATCTCGGCCGGCAACAAGGCATCGATGCCGTGATTGTCGCCGTTCATGGCGTTCAATTCCCCAGTAGCTGGCGGCTGACGATGAGCCGCATGATCTCGTTGGTGCCTTCCAGGATCTGATGCACGCGCACGTCGCGCAATACGCGCTCGATCGGATGGTCGCGCAGATAGCCGTAACCGCCGTGCAACTGCAGGCAGCCGTTCACCACCTCGAAGCCGGTGTCGGTGGCAAGGCGCTTCGCCTGGGCGGCCAGGCGTGTCGCGACGGGCTCGCTCTCGCTCGCCGCGACCGCGGCGCGGTGCAGCAACAGGCGTGCGGCCTCGATTTCGGTCGCGTAGTCGGCGAGGCGGAACTGTAGTGCCTGGAAATCGGCAAGGCGCGAGCCGAACTGCTTGCGCTCCTTCATGTACGCGACGGTGCGCTCGAGACAGAATTGCGCGCCACCGAGCGAGCAGGCGCCGATGTTCAAGCGCCCGCCGTCCAAGCCGGCCATGGCGATCTTGAAGCCCTGGCCTTCCTTACCGACAAGATTGCCCGCCGGCACGCGGCAATTCTCGAACAGCACCATGGTGGTCGGCTGCGACTTCCAGCCGAGCTTTTTCTCCTGCGCCCCGTAGGAAAGCCCCGGTGTCCCCTTCTCCACCACGATGGTGGAAATACCGCGCGGGCCCGCCTCGCCGGTGCGCGCCATCACCACATAGATGTCGGAAACGCCGCCGCCGGAGATGAAAGCCTTGGCGCCGTCGAGCACGTAATGGTCGCCCTCACGGCGCGCGCGTGTGCTCAGGCTGGCGGCATCGGAGCCGGCACCGGATTCGGTCAGGCAGTAGCTGGCGAAATGCTCCATGCTGCAGAGCTTGGGCAAGAATTTCTTGCGGACGGCCGCGGAGCCGAAAGCATCGATCATCCACGCCGCCATGTTGTGGATCGAGATATAGGCGGCGGTCGAGGTGCAGCCCTGCGCCAGCTCCTCAAAGATCAGCGCCGCATCGAGCCTGGTCAGCGCCGAGCCGCCGACGTCCTCCTTGACATAGATGCCGCCGAAGCCAAGCGCGGCAGCCTGGCGCAGCGTTTCCACCGGAAAGATTTCGTTCTCGTCCCAGTCGCGCGCATACGGCATCATTTGCGCGCGGGCAAAGGCCCGCGCAGTCGCCTGGAAGGCCTGCTGCTCTTCGCTGAGGGTGAAATTCATCCGGCCGCCCTTACCTCACCCCGATTATGCCGGCGGAAGCCGTTGCGGCAAGGGCAGACCGGAATAACCGCGCGGCTAGGCTTCCGCGCGGATCGACTTGGCGATCATTTCGCGCAATTCCTTGCCGTCCTTGTGGCCGTGCACGGCGCAGGCGTGCTGTACAGCCGCCTCGATCAGCTCGTTCTTGTTGTCGGCGGCGATCGAAATCGTACAGTTGTTCTCGCTCGGATAATCGCGGCAGTCGATGAACAGTCGTGCCATGTCGCCCTCCATGCCGGTCAAGACACGCCGGCCAAGACAGTATGCGTCAGCACCAGAGACAAGAACAGCTTTCTGCCGGCCGACGTCCACGCTACCGTTGCAGGCGCGGCACGGGCTGGAACATTCGGCCAGGCTGCGAGATATGTGGGTAGGAACATTGCTGCGGTTCTGGGCATCTACATAACGGACTGCGACTGTCCAAACCACAATCGGAGCAAGACCGATGGCAGGCGACGAAAAAAAGCCGAGCGGCCCCGATCTGACCAAGGGCGTATTCTCCTCCGATCTTGGCGAAGGCGCCATGCTTGCCGGCCTGGTCGGCGACGACGAGGTACTGCTCGCGCGCAAGGACGGCCGCGTGTACGCGCTTGCCGCCCATTGCACCCACTATCACGGGCCGCTGGCGGAAGGCCTGCTGGTCGGCCATACGGTGCGCTGCCCCTGGCATCATGCCTGCTTCGATCTTGCGACCGGCGAGGCGCTCGCGGCGCCGGCGCTGAGCCCGCTCGCTTGCTACGCGGTCGAGGAGCGCGGTGGGAAGATCTTCGTCGCCGGCAAGAAGGCGCAGCCGGCCGCGACGAAATCCGCCGCGCCCGCGGAACGTATCGTCGTCGTTGGCGGCGGCGCCGCCGGCTTTGCCGCGGCCGAAATGCTGCGGCGGCGCGGCTTTGCCGGCACGATCACCATGGTCAGCAACGACAGTGCCGCTCCCGTCGACCGCCCGAATCTGTCGAAGGATTATCTTGCCGGCAACGCCCCGGAAGACTGGGTGCCGCTGCGCGGCGATGATTGGTACGCGGAGAACAAAATCGACCTGCGCCTGAACACCGAGGTGACCGCGCTCGATGCTAAGGTCAAAGAGCTGACGCTCGGTGATGGCGGCAAGCTCAAGTTCGACAAATTACTGCTGGCGACCGGCGCCGAGCCGGTCAGGCTCGACATTCCGGGCACGGACAAAAAGCACGTCCACACTTTGCGCTCGCTCGCCGACAGCCGCGCCATCATCGCGGCAGCGAAATCGGCCAAGCGCGCGGTCGTCATTGGCGCGAGCTTCATCGGACTCGAAACCGCGGCCTCGCTGCGCGCGCGCGAGCTCGAGGTGCATGTCGTAGCACCGGAGAAACGCCCGCTGGAACGGGTGTTCGGGTCGCAGCTCGGCGACTTCGTGCGCACGCTGCACGAAGAGCACGGGGTCGTTTTCCATCTGGAAAACAGTATCAACGCGATCGGCGATACCGGCGTCACGCTGAAGAACGGCGGCTCGCTCGCCGCCGATCTCGTTGTGGTCGGCGTTGGCGTGCGCCCGCGTCTCGCGCTCGCCGAGAAAGCCGGACTTGCGATCGACAGGGGCGTCAGCGTCAACGAGTATCTGGAAACCAGCACGGCCGGCATCTATGCCGCCGGCGACATCGCGCGCTGGCCCGACCCGCTCACCGGCGAGCGCATCCGGGTCGAGCACTGGGTGGTGGCCGAGCGGCAGGGGCAGACCGCCGCGCTCAATATGCTGGGCGAACGCATCCGCTACCGCGCCGTGCCGTTCTTCTGGAGCCAGCATTACGACGTGCCGATCAATTACGTCGGTCACGCGGAAAAGTGGGATACGATCGAGATCGACGGCGACGTCGCCAAGCGCGACTGCATCGTCCGTTACAAGCGCGGCGGCAAGGCGCTGGCGGTCGCCTCGATTTATCGCGATCGCCAAAGTCTGGAAGCCGCGGCGGCGATGGAGACGTCGATCGCCTGACGTTGCGCCTTCAGGATGCCGACATCGCGGCGGGCCGCGCGCGTCGGCGCGCCTGATAGACGACGACAACAATTGCGATGGCCGTCCCGATGCCGGCAAAGGCGATGAGGATTGCCACCATCACCGTGGTGATGATGGCGGCGACGAAACCGCTGCCGACGCTGAGCACGGTCCGCGGCTCCACGCGCCCATTCTCGTAACTCGCCGTCAGCCGGTAGGTGCCGGGCTCGGCCTTGAAGCTGAAAACGGAAATGCCCTCGCGGCCGGCGAAGCTATAACGGCTGGTCGCCGTCGGCGAGCCCAGGCGCACAGGACTCCCGTCCGCCGATACCAGCGTGACTTTGAGGCCCGCGATCGACGGCGCCGCGTAGACCTTGCCGTCGATGACCGAATTGTATTCGTGGAAGATCGTATGGTTGCCAGGCTGTGTGAGCGTGACACTGGCCTCACCGGGAACCACGACCTGCTGCAGGCGCGAGCTGAGCCCGTACACGCGGTAGATAACGAACAGGCTGGAGGCCACGACGGCAGCGATCGCCAGCAGGCCCGCGACGATATACCAGGCGCGCGTAGGCGGCTTGGCGGCGACTGGGGGGACGCTCATTGGCAGGCCTCCCTGACGGTTCACCTTACCGCCCGCTCAGGCCGCGGGGCAAGGCAGGCCGGATTGCCGACCCCGGCCCCAACGCATTACAAGGGTGCATCTGGAGTTCCTCGTCATGGCGATCAAATTCGGCCGGTCGATCGAAAGCCGCACCCGATTTGCGCCGGCGGAGGCGCCGGCGCAGGAGCGGCTCGATCTCCCCGTGCGCATGCGCCGCAACCGGCGCGCCGAATGGGCGCGGCGCCTGGTGCGCGAGGCGACGCTCACGACCGACGACCTGATCTGGCCGCTGTTCGTGATGGACGGCAACAAGGCGCGACAGCCGGTACCGTCGATGCCCGGTGTGGAGCGGCTGTCCGTAGATCAGGTCGTGCGCGAGGCCGAGCGCGCCGCGAACCTCACCATCCCCTGTGTCGCGCTCTTCCCTTACACCGATCCCACACTGCGCGATGAGGAAGGTTCGGAGGCGCTCAATCCGGACAATCTCGTCTGCCGCGCGATCCGCGCCATCAAGCAGGACGTCCCCGACCTCGGCATCCTCTGCGACGTCGCGCTCGATCCCTTCACCAGCCACGGCCATGACGGCCTGCTGCGTGACGGCGTCATCTTGAACGACGAGACGGTTGCAGTCTTGGTGAAGCAGGCGCTGGTGCAGGCGCAAGCCGGCTGCGACATCATCGCACCCTCCGACATGATGGACGGGCGCGTCGGCGCCATCCGCAAAGCGCTCGACGCCGCGGACTTCACCGACGTGTCGATCATGTCCTATGCGGCGAAATACGCCTCGGCCTTCTACGGGCCGTTCCGCGACGCCGTCGGCTCGGCGAAGACGCTGACCGGCGACAAGCGCACCTACCAGATGGACCCTGGCAATTCCGACGAGGCGCTGCGCGAAGTCGCGCTCGACATCGAGGAAGGCGCCGACATGATCATGGTCAAGCCTGGCCTGCCCTATCTCGACATCGTCGCGCGCGTGAAGGAGGCCTTCGGCATGCCGACCTTCGCCTATCAGGTCAGCGGCGAATACGCGATGATCATGGCGGCGGCGGGCAACGGCTGGCTCGACGGCGAACGCGCCATGATGGAGAGCTTGATCGCCTTCAAGCGCGCCGGTGCCGACGGGGTGCTCACCTATTTCGCGCCGCGCGTGGCGGAAAAACTGAAACAAGGCTGACGCGCGGGTCTTCCCTCCTCGGCCGCCGGCGCGGGCGGCATTCGACATCGACGGGCTAGCAATGGGTGAATTCGCACTTGGTCAGGGCGTGTCGCGTTTCGAGGATCCGCGCTTGGTGCGGGGCGGCGGGCGCTACGTCGACGACATCATGTTGCCGGGCATGGCGCACGGCGTGGTGCTGCGCTCGCCGTACGCGCACGCCAAGATCAATTCGCTCGACGTCAGCGCGGCCAAGAGCGCGCCAGGCGTGCTGTGCGTCCTGACCGCCGCGGATTTCAAGGCAGCCGGTTGGAGCGACCTGCCGGTGCCGGGCGGACTGAAGAAGGCCGGCGGCGGCATGTACAAGCCGCGCTATCCGATCCTCGCCGACACGCGCGTGCGCTGGGTGGGCGACCCGGTCGCCTTCGTCGTCGCCGAGACGATCGCGCAGGCCATGGATGCCGCTGAGCTGATCGCCGCCGACTACGAGGAGTTGCCGGCGGTCACCGCGACCGCCGACGCCGCCAAGCCCGGCGCGGCGCGCGTCTGGGAAGACTGTGCGGACAACATCTCCTTCACCGACTCGATCGGCGACAAGGCGGCGGTCGACGCCGCTTTCGCCAAAGCCGCGCATATCGTCAAAGGCGACTTCGTGATCAGCCGCGTTACCGCCGTTACCATGGAGCCGCGCAATGCGCTCGGCGACTACAACGCCGCCGACCGGCGCTACACGCTCTACACCGCGCTGCAGCGCCCGCATCCGGTGCGTTCCGATCTCGCCAAACTGATGAAGGTGCCAGAAAGCAAAGTCCACATCGTCACCGGCGACACCGGCGGGTCGTTCGGCATGAAATCGCCGATCTTCAATGAAATGCCGATGGTGTTGCTCGCCTCCAAGCTCACCGGCCGGCCAGTGAAATGGCTCTCGACCCGCACCGAGGCGTTTTTGTCGGACGCACAGGGGCGCGACAACGTCACCCATGCCGAACTCGCGCTCGACAAGGAGCACAATTTCCTCGCCTTACGGGTGAAGACGACCGCCGCCATCGGCGCCTACCTGCAAAACGCGATGCCGGCGTTCATGTTCAACGCCGGCACGCTCGCCGGCACCTACCAGACGCCGGCGATTCATGTCGACGTCACCGCGGTCTTCACCAACACCAATCCGGTGCGGCCGTATCGCGGCAATGGCCGACCCGAGGCCGCCTTCGTCATCGAGCGCATGGTCGAACTTGCCGCACGCGAGCTCGGCGTCGCGGCGAACGAACTCAGGCGCAAGAATTACATCCCGCCGAGCGCCATGCCGTTCAAGACCGGCCTCACCTTCACCTACGACTCCGGCGAGTTCGAGAAGAACATGGACTTGGCGCTCGCCGCCGCCGACGTGGCGGGTTTCAAGGCGCGCAAGGGGCAAGCGCGCAAAGCCGGCAAGCTGCGCGGGCTCGGCCTCTCCAACACCATCGAGCGCGCCGGCGCGGCGTCGCTGGAAGGCGCCGAGGTGCGCTTCGACCGCTCCGGCACCGTCACGCTCTATTCCGGCTCCAACAGCCAGGGCCAGGGCCACGAAACCGTGTTCAAGCAGCTCGTCGCCGACCGGCTCGGGCTCGACCCCTACGAGATGCAATACATCCAAGGCGACACCGACGAGGTCTTCTTCGGCGAAGGCACCGGCGGCTCGCGCTCGGCGACGCTCGCCGGCTCGGCCTTCCACCTAGCGACGGAGAAGATCGTCGCCAAGGCGCGCAGGATCGCCGCACACATGCTCAAGGTCGAGGAGAGCGACCTTAAATACGAGGACGGCGTGTTCTCGACGCCGAAGACCAATCGCACGCTCAGCATCAAGGAGCTGGCGGTCGCTTCGCTCGAGCCGAACAATTTGCCAGCCGGCATGGAGCCGGGCCTTTCGGCCAACGCCGTCTATTCGGCCTCGCTCGCCAATTTCCCCAACGGCTGCCATGTCTGCGAGGTTGAAATCGACCGCGAGACCGGCGAGACGCAGATCGTGCGCTACACCGTGGTCGACGATGTCGGCACGGTGATGAACGACAAGTTGCTGCACGGCCAGATTCACGGCGGCATCGCGCAAGGCGCAGGCCAAGCGCTGATGGAGGACATCCATTTCGACGCCTCAGGCCAGCTCGTCACCGCCTCGTTCATGGACTACGCCATGCCGCACGCGCATCATTTCTGCGCCATGGAGGTCGAGGCCAATCCGGTGCCGACCAAGACCAACCCGCTCGGCGTCAAGGGCGCCGGCGAAGCCGGTTGCGTCGGCGCGCTGCCGGCGGTGGTCAACGCGGTGGTCGACGCGCTGTCGGAATTCGGCGTCAAGCATATCGCCATGCCGGCAACGCCCGAGCGCATCTGGCGCGCGATGCAGGGCGGATGATGCTACCGGCTCGACATCTCGTCCTGCCGTCGGTCGAGTTCAGCGGATTTTGCCATACATTGGTCGGCAAGCAGTTCCAGGCTTTGCGCGATCTCCTGCCGCGTCAGCTCGTGCTCGCGCGTTTGCCGCGCGAGCTGCAAGAGCTTGTTCATTGTCTCGACTAAGAACTTCGCCGTCCGCATCTCGGCACTCGCAATTGCTTGGGGTCCTTACGTGCCGTTACGTAGTGCAGTCTCGATTTGCGTCAATCGAGCCAAAATCGCAGGACACCCATGCGGCAAATGCAACCTTCGCGCGTAGGCGTAAGACGCGCGCTTTCGGCGCTCACGCCGGCCCGGCTTGAGGCTCAATACGAACCGGCTGATAGCCGTCGGCAGCGAGCGCCCGCTCAATCTCCTCGACATGCGCGGCGTCGCGCGTCTCGATGGTAACGTCGAGCTTGGCGCCCTTGGCCGGCACGTCGAGGAACAGTCGCCGGTGCTCGACCTCGAGAATATTGGCCTGCAGCCGTCCGAGCCGCGTGGCAATCGCACCGAGCACGCCCGGCCGGTCCGGCAGCGTCAGCCGGAAGGAGACGATGCATTGTTCGCGCTCCAATTCGCGCACCGTGATGGAGGCGAGGATGCGCGGATCGATGTTGCCGCCCGACAGGATGAGGCCGACCTTGCGGCCGCGGAAGCGCGCAGGTGCACTCAGCATAGCGGCAAGCCCGGCGGCGCCGGCGCCTTCCGCCACGGTTTTTTGCAGCGTCGCGTAAGCATTCACCGCACGCTCAAGATGGGGCTCGTCGACCAGCAAAATGTCGGCGACCAGCTCGCGCACGATGGCGACGGTCAAGCCGCTGACTTGCTTGACCGCAATGCCCTCGGCCAGCGTCGGCCCGCCGGCGGGCTTGTCGTCGCTGCGCGCTGCGTTCCACATTGCCGGATAGAGCGCGGCCTCGGCGCCGATGATCTCGATACCGGACTTGAGCGCGCGGGCGGCGATGGCGTTGCCGGCAATCAGCCCGCCGCCGCCGATCGGGATCACCAGCACCTCGAGAGCGCCGACATCTTGCAACATTTCGAGCGCGACGGTGCCCTGCCCGGCAATGACGCGCGGATCATTGTAGGGATGCACCTGCGTCAAGCCGCGGTCCTGTACCAGTTGCTCGACGCGGTCCTGCGCTTCGCCAACCGATTCGCCGTGCAGCACGACCTCGGCGCCATACGAGCGCGTCGCCGCGATCTTCACGAAGGGAGTGGTCACCGGCATTACGATGATGGCGGGGATTTTCAGCCGTGCCGCATGATAGGCGACCGCCTGCGCGTGGTTGCCGGCCGACATGGCGATGACGCCGCGCGCGCGCTCGGCCTCACTCAGCGAGGCAAGTTTCACCAGGGCGCCGCGGTCCTTGAAGGAATTGGTGACCTGCAAGTTCTCATATTTGACATAGACGTCGGCGCCGGTGAGCGCCGACAGTTTTGGCGCCGGCAACATGGGCGTGCGTAGCACGGCACCGGCGATAGTGCGCGCGGCCTGCTCGATGTCGTTGATGGTGACGGTCAAATCGCTCTCCCGCCGGGCACCATGCCGCAAGCAGGCGGCTCGTTCCACCCCTTGCGCGCTCCCGATTCTCTGGCCATGTCGATATGTCAGAGTGGCCCGAACGGGATGCATCATGCCGATCGACATCAAGCCCCATGCTTATGACCCGATAGCCAACCCCGAATTGTTCGAGGGCGTGCTGGCGCGGCGGGTCATCGCCTTCATCATCGATTTCATCCTCATCGCCATCCCGGTGGTGGTGGCCGCGATGCTGATTTTCGTCGTCGGCATTGTGACGCTTGGGCTCGGCTTTGCGCTTTACTGGCTGTTGCCGGGGGCGGCGGTGATTTGGGCGCTCGCTTATTTCGGGGCGACCTTGAGCGGTCCGGCTTCGGCGACGCCCGGCATGCGGGTGATGGAGCTCGAGATGCGCACTTGGTACGGGGCGCCGGCCTATTTCGTGCTGGGTGCCGTGCACGCCCTGGTGTTCTGGATCACGATTTCGGCGCTGACGCCCTTTATTCTGCTGGTCGCCTTTTTCAACGAGCGGCGACGCCTGCTGCACGACATCCTGCTCGGCACGGTGATTATCAATAACGCCCAGCGCGCCGCCATGTTGCGCGCCGCCATGGCCGATACGGGCGCCTATAAAGGGCTTTGACGCCGGAGCCGCGCCGCGCGATGCTAGTGGGTGGAATCGAGACGGCCTAGCACGTGACCCAGCATTCCCGCGATACGCCGCAGTTTTACCTCACCGCGCCTTCTCCTTGCCCTTACCTAGACGGCCAGGAAGAGCGCAAGGTGTTCACTCATCTGGTCGGCGAGCGCGCGGGCGAGCTCAACGATCTGCTTACCCATGGCGGCTTCCGCCGCAGCCAGTCGATCGCCTACCGGCCGGCCTGCGAGCATTGCCGCGCCTGCCTGTCGGTACGGGTGGTGGCCAACGATTTCGCGCCAAGCCGCAGCATGCGGCGCGTCGTCGAGCGCAACGCCGACGTCATCGGCGAGATGCGCTCGCCGCATCCGACTTCCGAACAGTATTCCGTGTTCCGCGCCTATCTCGACGCGCGCCACCACAATGGCGGCATGGCCGACATGACGGTTCTGGATTACGCGATGATGATCGAGGACAGCCATGTCGATACGCGCATCGTCGAATACCGACGGCGCGGGCCAGACACCGGCCTCAACGGCCGTGGCACTGGCGCGCTGCTCGCGGTCGCGCTCACCGACGTGCTCTCCGACGGTCTATCGATGGTCTATTCCTTCTTCGAGCCGGAGGTCGGTGACCGTTCGCTGGGCACGCTCATGATCCTCGATCATATCGAGCGCGCCAAGGCGATGGGACTCACGTATATCTATCTTGGCTATTGGGTGCCTGGCTCGCGCAAGATGGACTATAAGGGCCGCTTCCTGCCGCAGGAACGGTTGCTGCCGTCGGGCTGGACGCGCTTCGAGAGCTGAGGCCTCAACCGTTCCCCAGCAAGCCCGGCACGTGGACGCCGAAAGTGTCCAAGATCAGATAGAGATTGAGCAGCAGCACGACTCCGGTGCCGATTATGGCGACGCCGCTGGTCAGCCGTGAATTGACGAAAGCGCCCATGATGTCGCGGCGACCGGTAAAGATGAGTAACGCGATCATCGGCAGCGGTAAGGCGATGCTCAAGATGACTTGGCTGATGACCAGCGCTTCGGTCGCGTTAACGCCATAGCCGACCACGACGAAGGCCGGCACCATGGTGAGAACGCGCCTGAGCCAAATCGGGATGCGGAAGCCGACAAAGCCCTGCATGATCATTTGCCCGGCCATGGTGCCGACCACTGAGGAGGAGATGCCGGAGGCGATGAGCGAGAGCAGGAAAATGCCGGCGGCGCCGACGCCGAGCAGCGGCGCCAAGGTGTGATACGCGGTTTCGATTTCGGCAACGTCGCTGTGCCCGGCATGAAACGCGCTCGAGGCCATCATCACCATCGCCATGTTGACGAGGCCGGCCGCGGCCAAAGCGAGCAGGACTTCCACGTTCGAGATGCGGATCACAACCCGCTTTTCCGCGTCGGTATCGGCGGGTATGCGTCCCTGGGTCAGCCCAGAATGCAAATAAACCGCGTGCGGCATGACAGTGGCGCCAATAATGCCGACCGCGAGCAAGAGCGCCTGCCCGTCGTCGATCCGCGGCGTCACCGCATGCAACGCTGCGGACGCCCAGTCCACCGGCGCGATGAACATTTCGGCGAGGTAGCAGAGCGCAATCGTCGCGACAAAGCTGGAAATAATGAGCTCCACCGGCCGGAAGCCGCGGCTCTCGAACAATAGCACGCCGTAGGTGACGATCGCGGTAATGACCATGCCGGCCAGCAACGGCATGTTGAAGAGCAGTGCCAATCCGACGGCGCCGCCAAGAAACTCGGCGAGGTCGGTGGCCATGGCTGCGATTTCGCTCACCACCCACATCGCCCAGACGACCGGCCGCGGAAACTGATCGCGACACATTTCCGCGAGATTGCGGCCGGTGACGATGCCGAGCTTGGCTGACAGCGCCTGGAACAGCATGGCGATCAGATTGGCGAGCAGCACCACCCAGAGCAGGTTGTAGCCGTATTTGGCGCCTGCCTGGATGTTGGTGGCGTAGTTGCCGGGGTCCATGTAGGCGATCGAGGCGATGATCGCGGGGCCGGCAAAGGCGAGATAACTGCGGACGCCGGCAGGTTCGCCCCTGACGATTTTCCGCGCGGCGAGCACGGCGCGCTGGCTCAGACTGGTGGGGCGCGGCGTTGAGGCGTCCATGCGGCCGACTTCTCCAAGCTCCCAGTGCCGCCACTCATCCGGCTCTCGGCCCCGGGAGACCAAAACCAGCAAAGCCTATGCTACTTGCAAGTAATTTGCAATTGCATTTCGTCACGGAACTTTCCTCAATTTCAGCGGGTTGGTGCTCGCTTCCGGCCCGGGCGGGGCGACTTGCCGTCAACACGCGCCGAATGTCGCCTCCTCCCGCAGGGAGCGGCGGGACGGGAGCGATTTACTGTCCGCGGGCAGGCCTGCGGATGCGGCAGAGGGCGAGAATGACCAGGACGCGCGCCTCGCGGTGGTGGTTGACGCTGGCCGTGCTGCTATTGACGGCCGGGCCGGCTTTGGCCGCCGAGCAGGCGCCTAAGGGCCCGTCCGAAGCGCTCTTTGTCGCACAAATTGCTGTGTTGATGCTCGTCGGGCGGCTGCTCGGGGAAGCCATGCTGCGGCTCGGCCAGCCTGCCGTCATGGGGCAGTTGATCGCCGGCCTCATCCTCGGGCCGTCGCTGTTCGGCCTGCTGCTGCCCGACCTGCAGCACGCGTTGTTTCCTGACAGTCCGGAACAGCGGGCGATGCTCAGCGCGATCTCGCAATTTGGCATCCTGGTGCTGCTACTGCTCACCGGCATGGAAACCGACCTCCAGCTCGTGCGTCAGGCCGGCCGCGCCGCCATCTTTTCTTCGATTACCGGTATCCTCGTTCCTTTTGCGCTCGGCGTCGTGCTCGGCGCGTATTTGCCCGACCAGGTGCTGCCCGACCCCAGCAAGCGTCTTGTAACCTCGCTGTTCATCGGCACGGCCCTGTCGATCGCCTCGGTGCAGGTTGTCGGGATCGTGGTGCGTGAAATGAATTTCATGCGCCGCACCGTCGGCCAGGTCATCGTCGCTTCGGCCATCATCGGCGATAGCATCGGTTGGATCATCGTCTCCGTCATCTTCAGTCTTGCCTTACAAAGCACCGTCCACGCCTGGCCACTCGCCGAAAGCGTGATCGGCGCGCTTGTCTTCCTCGCCTTGAGTCTCACCGTCGGCCGCCGCGCCGTTTTTTTCATCATCCGCTGGGCCAACGACAACCTGGTCAGCGATTTTGCCGTGATCACCGTCATCCTATTGATCATGTGCGCGATGTCGCTAATCACTAGCGCCGTCGGGGTGCACGCGGTGCTCGGCGCCTTTGTCGCCGGCGTCCTGATCGGCGAGTCCCCCATCCTCACCCGCCATATCGATGAGCAATTGCGCGGGCTCATCACCGCCTTCTTTGCCCCGGTCTTCTTCGGTCTTGCCGGTCTGTCCGCCGACTTGAGTATCCTCGCCAACGGCAGACTGGCCGCCATCACCGGCCTCATTGTCGTCATCGCCAGCCTGGGCAAGTTCGGCGGTGGTTTTCTCGGCGGCGTGTTAGGCGGGCTGAGCGGGCGCGAAAACCTGGCGCTTGCTTCCGGCATGAACGCGCGCGGCTCGACTGAAATCATCATCGCCAGTGTCGGCCTGTCGATCGGCGCCCTGAGCCACGACCTCTTCACCATGATCGTGGCCATGGCTGTGATCACCACGATGGCCATGCCGCCGACACTGCGCTGGGCGCTGTCGCGCATCCCGCTGCGCAAGCAGGAGAAGGAACGGCTGGAGCGGGAGGAATTGGAAGCGAAAGGATTCGTGCCCAAGCTGGAGCGATTGTTGCTGGCCGTGGACGAAAGCAACAATGGCAGATTTGCCGCGCGGATTGCCGGGCTGATCGCTGGGTCGAGCGGCAAGCCAACGACGGTCATGCACATCAACACCGGCAAGGCCGCACGCGAGGTCGCCGAGGAGCGGGCCGAGGAAGCGAGCGAAACGGTTCAGGAATTCGCCCGCCAGGCCGAACACACACAAAATCCAGACGAGAAGGCCAACCACAAGGTCGAGGTCACGACCCGCGTGGAAAGGACGCCAAAAGCGGAAGCGATCGCTGACGAGGCGGAAAAAGGCTATGACCTGATGATCATAGGTCTCGATAAGACGGTGGCGCGCAAGAACGCGTTTCACGCCGACGTCACCAAGCTCACCGCCGGGTTCGAAGAACCACTGGGGGTGGTGGACGCGCGCGGAGTGCACCGCAAGGCGCCGCTACCGAGCGAGATCAACGTCCTCGTTCCGGTCAATGGCACCGATGTGTCGCGGCGAGGCGCCGAGGTCGCCATCACCATCGCGCGCGCATGCAAAGCGCCGGTAATCGCGCTCTATGTGGCGCCGCGCGACAAGGAGAAACGGTCACCGCGCAACGAGGAAGCCGTCCTCAAGGACATCGTTGAGCTGGCGGAGACCTACGATGTGCCGGTGCGCACCGCGGTCCGCGCCGATCTTGTAGCCGACGCGGCGATCCTTAAGGAGATGGCACGCCGCCGCGCTAACTTGGCCGTAATCGGCGTCAGCAGGCGGCCGGGCAACGAGCTTTTTTTCGGCGATACCGCCGCCGCACTGTTGCAGAACTCGGAATGCTCGCTGCTTTTCGTGGCGAGTTGAGTCTTACCAAGGTGGCCGGTCGAAACGGAACTTAACCAGATACCAGAGCGCCTTCACCCCGTCCTTCCAATTGATCTTTTTTCCGTCGGCGGCGTCGCGACCATAATAGGTGATGCCGACCTCGTAGATTCGATATTTGCGCTGGCGCACGATACGGGCGGCGATTTCGATCTCGATGCCGAAGCCGGCATGACCGAGACGTAACGAGTCGGCGAGCTCGCGCGTCATCATTTTATAGCAGGTCTGCACGTCGCTCAGTTTCTGATTGAAGATCATGCTGAACAGGAACGAGATCAGCCGGTTGCCCATATAGTGATGAAACCTCAAGGCACGGTGTGGCCGGCCATAAAAGCGGGAACCGTAGACCACGTCGGCGATCCCGCGCTGCCCGACGAGCTCGTACATGGCGCCCCAATCGGCAGGATCGTATTCAAGGTCGGCGTCCTGAATAACGACGACGTCACCCTGAACAGCGGCAAAGCCGGCGCGCAACGCCCCACCCTTCCCGCGGTTTCGATCAAGATAGATGGGCCGCACCGCCACGCTGACCGCGCCGGTCGGCGGCGCAAAGACGATATCTCCGGCGCCATTGATCTCGATGCCGCCCGCCGTCAGCCCGTCATCGGGGATATTGGCCTTGAGCCATTCGCGTGTGCCGTCGCGCGAGCCATCATCGACAAGGATGATCTCCTTGTTCACCCCGGGCAGCGCCTTGCCGACCAATGAAAGGATGACGGGGAGCGTCGCGCGCTCGTTGTAGACGGCCATAACGACGGACAACAGCATGAAATCACGATTGCCTGATCGTCCGGAAATATTCGATGGTGCGGGCGAGACCTTCGCGCAAGGCCGTGCGCGGTTGCCAGCCGAGAACCTTGCGCGCCAAAGAAATGTCAGCCTGTCGCTGCTTGGGGTCTTCCGCCACCGCGGGGAGAAATTGGATTTCGGAGCGAGAGCCTGTCAGCTCGACAACGGTCTTGGCCAATTCCAGCAAGGTCGACTCATCCGGATTGCCGATATTGACCGGCCCTTGAAAATCCTCGGCGCTCGCCATTAGCAACAGCAGGCCCTCGACGGTGTCGTCAACATAGGTATAGGAGCGGGCCTGATCGCCCGTGCCGAAGATGGTGATCGGCCGTCCGTCCAGCGCCTGCATGATAAAGGTCGAAACGACGCGGCCGTCACTGGCGTGAAGTCGCGGCCCATAGGTATTGAAAATGCGCGCCACCTTGATGCGAGTCTGGTATTGGCGGTGATAGGCGAAGAACATCGCCTCTGCGGCGCGCTTGCCTTCATCGTAACAGGAGCGAGGGCCGATCGGGTTGACATAGCCCCAATAGGCTTCCGGCTGTGGTTGCACGGCCGGATCACCGTAAATTTCACTGGTCGACGCCTGCAGGACGCGAGCATTGTTGCGCCTCGCCAGCTCGAGCACGTTGATCGCGCCGTTGATCGTGGTCTTGAGCACCCGCACCGGATCGAACTTCTGATGTACCGGCGCCGCCGGACACGCCAGATTGAAAATGGCGTCGATCGCCGGCATGTCGTCGGCAAACGGGTCACAGATGTCGCGAGGGAGCACCCTGAATTTGGAATGTTCCCGCATCCGCTGCATATTGCGGTCGGCGCCGGTGGAAAAATTGTCGACGCACCAGACGTCGTTTCCGGCTGCCAGCAATCGTTCACACAAATGCGATCCGATGAGGCCGGCGCCGCCCGTTACCAACACGCGCCCACTGGAAGCAACCATGCCGCTCGATCAATTCGATTGAGTCCGCGAGCTTACCTTGCCCATGGAGTCAACGAAAAGTCCACAGAAGGCCCGACTTCGTGACGCATTGCCGCGCAGGTTGAGCCCGCGTGAGCAGGACTATTTTGCAGCGCCGTCATTGCTGTTCTCCGGCGCGCGTCCAAATTTCAGGTTGGCCAGAAAGCGGTCCGGCCGCACCCGGCCGGCGTCCCCGCGATTGCCGCGCCAGGCGGACAATTCCTTGAGCGACAGCATCGAGGTGCGGCCGCCCTCCCCGACCCAACGCAGTCCCTCGTCGCCCTTGAACGTGCTGACATCCGACAGCCCGCCCTCCTTATAACGCTGCAGCCGCACACCACGCCCGCGCCCCATTTCCGGCACCTGCTCGAGCGGAAAGATGATGAGCTTGCGGTTCTCACCGACCGCAGCCGCCAGTTCGCCGGCGACCCCGGTCATGGCCGCGGCTTTGTCGGCGTCCTTGAGGTTGAGCACCTGCTTGCCCTTGCGCGTGGTGCCCAGCACCTCGTCCTCCGGCACCACAAAGCCGTTGCCGGCGTAGCTCGCCACCAGGAATTTGCGGCCACCCTGATAAGCGAGCGCCGCCACCACTTCGGCATCCTCGAGATCGATGAATAGCCGCACCGGCTCGCCGTGGCCGCGCCCACCGGGCAGCTTCGACGCCTCGATTGTATAGAATCGCCCGTTCGAGCCGAAAATCAGGACTTTGGCCGTGCTCTCGGTCGGGAAGGCGAACTTCAGCGCGTCGTCGGTCTTGAACGCGACACCCGACGAATCGCTGACATGGCCGCGCAGAGCGCGGATCCAACCCTTTTCCGACACCACCACCGTGACCGGCTCGCGCACCACCATGGCCTCTTCGATCGCCGCCTCATCGTGCTCGGGTGCCTCGCCGAAGCCGGTGCGGCGGCGGCCGAGATCGGTCTTGGGGCCGAACTTCGCCTTCAGCTCCTTGATCTCGGCAGCGATTGTCTTCCACTGCTTGTCAGTCGAGCCAATCAGCGCCTTCACCTCCTTCAATTCATCGCGCAGCGCCTTGTCCTCGGCCTTGATCTCCATTTCCTCGAGCCGCCGCAGGTTGCGCAGCCGCATGTTGAGGATCGCTTCCGCTTGCACCTCGGTGAGCTTGAAGGTCTTCATCAGGACGGGCTTCGGCTCGTCCTCCTTGCGAATGAGCTTGATGACCTTGTCGAGGTTCAGATAGGCGATGAGGAAGCCGCCGAGCACTTCCAGCCGATGCTCGATCTCGCCTTGTCGATGTTTGGAGCGGCGCACCAGGACGTCGCGGCGGTGGTCCAGCCATTCGCGCAAAGCTTCCGCCAGACCGACGACCTGCGGAATGCGGCCCTTCACCAGCACGTTCATATTAAGCGGAACGCGCGTCTCGAGCTCGGTCAGCTTGAACAGCGATTCCATCATCAGCGTCGCGTCGACGGTGCGCGCGCGCGGCTCGATGACGAGACGGATATCATCGGCCGATTCGTCGCGCACATCGGCGATCAGCGGCAGCTTCTTCTCGTTGATGAGCTCGGCGATCTTCTCGACCAGTCGCGATTTCTGCACCAGCCAGGGAATTTCAGTGACCACCACGACATAAGTGCCACGGCCGGTGTCTTCACTCTCCCAGCGCGCGCGCACGCGGAAGGAGCCGCGGCCGGTGGTATAGGCCTCGGCGATGGTTTGCGGGCCATCGACGATGATGCCGCCCGTCGGGAAGTCGGGGCCCTTGACATACTTCAAGAGCGTACGACTGCGCGCGTTCGGATTGTCGATCAAGACCAGCGCGGCGTCACACAGCTCGGCGGCATTATGCGGCGGGATCGCAGTCGCCATACCAACCGCGATGCCTTGCGAGCCGTTGGCCAAGAGATTGGGAAACGCCGCCGGCAGCACCACCGGCTCCTGGCCGGTGCCGTCATAGGTCGGACGGAAATCGACCGCGTCCTCATCGATGCCGTCGATCAAAAGCCGCGCCACCTCGGTCAGCCGCGATTCCGTGTAGCGCATGGCGGCGGCGTTATCGCCGTCGATGTTGCCGAAATTGCCTTGCCCGTCGATCAGCGGATAACGCTGGGCGAAATCCTGCGCGAGACGCACCAGCGCGTCATAGATCGCTTGGTCGCCATGCGGATGGAAATTGCCCATCACGTCGCCGACCACCTTGGCCGATTTCTTGAAGGCGGCGCCCGGATCGAGCCGCAGCATGCGCATGCCATAGAGGATACGCCGGTGCACGGGTTTAAGGCCGTCGCGCGCGTCCGGCAGCGCGCGGTTCATAATCGTGGAGAGCGCGTAGGCGAGATAGCGCTCTTCCAAGGCCTCGCGCAGCGCGACCTCTTCGACCTCGCCTTTATCGGGGGGAATCAGCCGTGGGCCCATGAGCGATAGCTATTGCATCGCTCGGCCTTGAACAAGCAGCCCTCGTCCGGCGCGGAATTGCATTGGGTCCGTTGCAAACCCGCCCGTCCGGCCGCACAAATGTCCGCGCGGGGCGCAGAGGACCTGGTGATGATGATGACACTTCGAAAGAATATGGCGATGGTCGTGGTCGCGCTCGGCGCGGCGATGCCAACCTTCTCGGCGGCGGCGGACGATGCCGCCTCCCCGCGGCTGCGCACCAACGAGGCCTATGTGGCCGAGGTGAGCAAGCACGACCAGACGCTTGCGATCGATGACCCCATGGCGGTCTTTGCCTACGTGCTCGGCAGTCTGCCCGAGCGGGTCAAAGTCTATCCGACCGAGAACCACTATTACTTCGCGTTCAGGCTCAACGGCATCCGTTACGCCGGCAACATCAAAATCGACGCGCACCTGCGCGCCGAAGGCAAGGTCGAGTTCTCCTATTACGAGGACACCGCTCCCTGGCTGCCGGACAGCAAGGCGACCGCCGTGGCGCTCGATGCCTCCCGCGGCGTGACGGTCACGCAAGTCGACCCCCTCGCCTATCGGCTGACCTATGGCGCCAAGAGCGTCGTCTTCGCGCTCAATGATCTGTCGCAAGTCAAGCCGCCGCCATCCGCGCTGGCGCCGGACGATCAATTCATCGGACCGATCTTCGACGAATCCGGCATCCGATTCTTCCTTCTATTCAACGGCAGGCTCAAGCTGTTTCACTACGTGCTTGACGAGACGATAACACCCGCCGACGTGTTCGTGGCGGCCCCCGTCGGCCACGGCCGCATCGTCATCGGCAAGCGCACCGGTTTCGCGTTCTATCGGGATCAACACCGGGACCGAAAAATCCTGATCGGTGTCGACCACGACAATGCAGTGGCCAATAACTATCTGGACGGGCCGTTCGATCAGATGCCCGACAATTTCATCAAAGGCGACTCGTTCCGCCAGGCGGTTCTCGCGGCCGAGCCGTATCTCAAGGGCGAGATCAACCGCTACGGCAGCTTTGCCGACGGCGAGCGGGTCGCACTGGAGTCTTACATGGAATATCGCACCCCCAAGGATCTGGAGGTTTTCGATCGTTGCGCCACCGATCGCCGCATCCCCGCCGCTCGGTATGAGGCCTGTTTCGCGCTGGCGCTGGACGGCAATCACGGTCCGAGCGCGCGGCCGTTGGCCATGCAGGAGCGCGCGCGATAACCGGTTGGCGCAACCGGCGGCAACGTACGTGCCGAAAGAAGAAACGGGCCGGCGACATAGCCGCCGGCCCGCCCTATTGAACGCTTGTGGCGTTGTTAGCTTACCACCACCAGCATCGCACGCGCGAACGCCAGTGATGCCGGCAGCGACGACGACGACGCCACTGCGCCTTCTCAAGCGGCAACAGCGTATTCGCTGCGTTGCCGAGTGCCGGCCCATTGCCTGGAGCCGCTTGCGTGGCCGGCATGCTGAAGAGGCCAAAGAACAACGCCATCAGCGTTGCCACCATTATTCTCTGCATCAGGGTCTGCCTCCCATTGCTGCTGAGTCCATGTCGGACAGTCGACACGATACTCAGGAAATTAAGAACTCCTCGTGACCGGCCCATTCATCCTGGGTTCACGAACCGGCAGTGAACTATCCAATAATCGCGCCGACTTGCCAAGGTTCCTTTTTGGCTTCGACGCATGAACCCTACCATGGGCTTACCGCGCGTCGCAACCACAAGTGGGCTCAATCCGTCTCGTCGCGTGAGAGCGCCACGGATTCGTAATAGACCTTGATGAACGGACCCAAGAGCTTGTGGATAAGATTTTTTGAGACCAGCGTATTGTGCAACGCAAGATAATCGATGCCGGTGTGAATGAAGCAATTCATGGCGTCCTGCGGGGTTTCGACGATCGGCTCGCCTTTGATGTTGAAGGACGTGTTAACCAGGACCGGCACCCCGGTCAGTTTCTCAAATTCCACCAGCAAGTCGTAAATCCGTGCGTTGTGTTCGCGCCGCACCGTTTGCACGCGGGCCGTGCCGTCGACATGGACGATGGCTGGGATGCGGTCCTTCCACTCGGGGCGAACCTGTTTGGCGCGCAGCATGAACGGTGACTCGTCTTCGCCGACGAAGATATCCTTGGCCCGTTCGTAGAGCACGATCGGCGCAAACGGGCGAAAAGCCTGACGGAATTTCACCCGCTTGTTCAGGATGTCCTTCATCTCAGGCCGGCGCGGGTCGCCCAAGATGCTGCGGTTGCCGAGCGCACGGGGGCCGAACTCCGCGCGGCCCTGAAACCACCCGAATACCTTGCCGTCTGCCAAGAGTCTTGCGCTCTCGCGACAGATGCCATTGTCCTCGAAGGTCTTACGGTTGACCAGCAGCGGATTGCCGGCGCGCCGCGCGACCTCTTCCGGATATTCCTTGCCGAGCGTCGCCTGCTTCATCACGAAGCTGCGCGGTTTTTTCTGCACCGCCAGATGGCCGTAATAGGCGCAGCCGATTGCGATGCCGTTGTCGCCGGCGGCCGGCTGAATCCAGACATTGTCGAAACCGGTCTCGCGCACGATGCGGCCATTGGCAACGCAATTGAGCGCTACGCCGCCGGCCAAACACAGGTTTTTGGCGCCCGTCGTCTCGCGCAGCCAGCGCGCACGCTTGAGCAACACTTCTTCGCTGTCATGCTGAATGCGCCAAGCCAAGTCTTCCCAATGCCGCATCTCCGGGCTTGCTTCCCACTTGCGATCTTCGTTCGGCACCCAGGGCTGGTTGAACGAGGCGTCCCATTGAGCGAATTCGAGTTCGCCGTCATCCTTGAGCGCGATCAAGCGCCGAAACTGATCGGGACGCCCGTATGGCGCCAGCCCCATGACTTCGCCACACTTGTTCCAATCGGCGAAGATGTAGGTGGACACGCGGCTATACAGCGCGCCAAGACCATCCATGTTGAAGAACTCCTCGCTGAGGAATCCGCGACGCGGCTGCAACCAGACTTTTTTCAAGGGCTCAAGCGTGCTGCCTTTGAATTTATAATAGCTCTCGGATTCGCGCGCGAGCGGATTGACTCCCTCGGTGAGCTGCCCAGGCTCCTTGATGTCCGCGGCATAATTGCCGACGCCGTCAACGACCATGACCACGCCCTCCTCGAATGGAGAGGGCGCAAACGCGCTGTAGGCGTGCGCGAGGTGGTGCGACACCGTCATCACTTTGTTCGACTTCGGCAGATGGAGCGGGCTCCTCGCCGCCTGCTCGCGTTCGCGGTCGATCATATCGGGCTGATAGATGATGCGAACTTCCATCTCCTCGACCGGCAGTACGTAGCAATTGCGCACCACCAGATCGACATCGTCGAGTGTGATGCCCTCGGCGTCCAGGCAATAGTCGACGACTTCCTGGGAAAAGCCGCTGGCGTGCTTCTTCCGCGTCAGCCGTTCTTTCTCGATGGCGTAGGCAATCGCGCCGTCGCGCAGCAGGCAGGCGCTGACGTCGTGATCGTAGGCGTTTATTCCAAGGATGTAGCTGCGACCGTTTGGCATCGGGCTCCTGGCGACATCGGATTTCGGCTCGCGCGTCGCAAGCTCGCCAATTTGCCTCAGGTCGCGCATCATTTGCAACCGCGCGTGCCCTGGCGTGTGGTTACCGACGGATTTAAAATTGCCGCGCAAAAATGGGATGCGACGACATGGCGGCGGTGCCACGCATTGTTCCCCACCGGTGCTGCGGCTTGGTCGTCGATTTCCAGGATTTTTTCCTGGCGCAGATCGACAAGCGTTTGGCGTCCCGGATTAAGATCAACACCGTCAATCTTCTTCGCCTGCTTGGCTATTTTCAAATCCCCGTCGTCGCAACGCTCGAGCGCCCGCTCCACGCCAAGGGCGGCCTGCCGCAGGAGATCGCCGACCGTCTCGGCGACCGCGCCCGCGTTTTCGAAAAAGAATATTTCGATCTGTGCAAGGAGAGAGCGATCAGACAGCACCTCGCACGCCTGAAACGAGACCAGATGATCGTCGCCGGCTGCGAAACCGACGTCTGTGTGCTGCAATCGTGCCTCGGCCTCGTCGGCTTGGGCTATGAGGTCTATGCAGTCGAGGAGCTCTTATTTTCCTCCGCGCACGATGTCGATGCCGCGATCGCCCGCATGCGGGCCGCTGGTGTGGCCTTCGTAACGTACAAGATGCTTTTTTACGAACTGCTCGAAGCGGTCGAAGGCCGCCATACCGAAAAGATGACCAAAACCTTCGGAGCTTTTCCCGACGACCTTCCGGATTCCGCGGAGTAGCCGTCGGCGGGCAGCGTCAGCCGACGAGGGCGCGGGGGCCGCGCAGGACCGCGGCGATGAAATGTGCGCGCGAGTCGGGGAGATTAAGCCCGCGCGGCTCCAACACATGCCGCGCCAGGAAAAAACCGGTGAGCGCAAAGCCCTCGGCCAGATCCCCGCTCGCCGGCTGCGCAGCAGGATCGCGCAGGAAGGCGGGCAGCGGCAGCATTTTGTCGGACCACGGCGCACCGGCCTCGCGCGAAATCGCGCGGCCCGATTTGGGCGAGACATAGATCAGGTCGACGTTTGCGCCGGTCGCGGCGCACTGGGCGAGATCGAGGCCGAAGCCGAGCTCGGCAAGCAAGTGCAGCTCGAAGCGCGCCACCATGGGCGCGACCCATTGCGGATCATCGAACCGGTTGAGAATATCGTCGAGGCCCGCATAGAGGCCTGCGTGGGGATCGCGTTCCGGCAACAGCCGCATCAAGGTCGCCAAGTGCGTTACACCATAGACCGCGTGCGCAGCCGCGAAAAAACCGGCGGCGCGCAAAGCGAGCCCCTCGACCGTGTAGTGGCCGAGATGCTCGTCGAGCCGCGCCCGCCAGGTCGCGGCAACCGTATTGCCGGGCTGCAGGATCGGCTGCAAGCGCGCGCCGAAGCCGCCGCGCACCAGGCCGAGGTGGCGGCCGTGTTCGCGCGTCATCAGCTCGAGGATCGCATTCGCCTCCCCGTGCCGTTTGACGCCGAGCACGATGCCCTCATCGCTCCATTGCATGACTCACCCATACTCCGGGAATCGGAGGAAAGCACGGCAGTCGCCTCTCACTCCTTGGGAAACTCGAGCCCCATCGCCCGGTAGCGCTCGGGGTCCTCGCCCCAGCCCTCGCGCACCTTGACGAGCAGGAACAGGTGCACCTTGGCATCGACGACCTCGGCGATCTCGCGGCGCGCAGCCTCGCCGATCGCCTTGATGGCCTGCCCGCCCTTGCCGAGCACGATCTTGCGCTGACTCTCGCGCTCAACAAAGATCGTCTGCTCGATGCGGATGTCGCCCTGGCGCAGCTCCTTCCACACTTCGGTCTCGACTGTCGCCTGGTACGGCAGCTCCTGGTGCAGCCGCTCAAACAATTTTTCCCGCGTGATCTCGGCGGCGAGCTGCCGCAAGGGAGCGTCCGACATTTGATCGGCCGGATAGAGCCACGGGCCAAGGGGCATGCGCGCGGCCAACCAGGATTTGAGGTCGGCGACCCCGTCGCCGGTGAGCGCCGAGATCATAAAGGTCGCCTCGAATTTGACGCGCTCGTTCACCGCTTTGGCGAGCGCCAGAAGCGCCTGCTTGGCGACGATGTCCACTTTATTGAGGATCAGCGCCCGCGGTGCCCTCAGCGCTTTGAGTTTGTCCAGGATCGCCTCGGCCTCCTCGTCCAGCCCTTTGCGCGCGTCGACCAGTAGAACGACGAGGTCGGCCTCATGCGCTCCGCTCCAGGCCGTCGTCACCATGGCGCGGTCGAGCCGCCGGCGCGGCGCGAAAATCCCCGGCGTGTCGACGAAGATCATTTGGGCGGCGCCTTGCGTGGTAATGCCGCGGATAAGCGCACGCGTCGTTTGCACCTTGCGCGAAACGATCGACACTTTCGCACCGACCAGCACGTTGATCAGCGTCGACTTGCCGGCATTGGGCGCGCCAATAAGGGCGACGAAGCCGCAGCGCGTCTCGGCCGCCGGCGACGCTTCAGCCATCCGCCTTGTCCACCGCGACCCCAACCCGCTCCAGCATGGCGGCCGCGGCGTTCTGTTCAGCCGCGCGTTTCGACGAACCGAGGCCCTCGGCCGGTGGCCGGTCGGGCAGCGCCACCGCCACGCGGAATTCGGGATCGTGGTGCGGGCCGGTGCGCGCCAATTCGCGATAAGTGGGCGTCGGCAGGCCGCGCGCCTGCGCCCATTCCTGCAACATGGTCTTGGGGTCGCGCAACGGCCGTAGCGGTCTCAGCATGCGTTCTTTCCAGAAGCGCGACACCAATTGCTCCGCCGCCGCATAGCCGGCGTCGAAATAAACTGCGCCGACCAGCGCCTCGCAGGCATCGCCTAGAATGGTGATGCGCAGCCGGCCGCCGGCATGCGATTCCGAACTGCCGAGCTTGAGCGCAGGCCCGAGTTCCATGGCGCGCGCGACCTCGGCGCAGGTTTCTTTGCGCACCAGATCGGCGAGACGGCGCGACAATTCGCCCTCGTTCGCCTTGGGGAAGGCACGGTAGAGCATGTCGGAAATCACCAAGCCGAGCACATGGTCACCGAGAAATTCCAAGCGCTGATAGCTCGCCGAGCGATTGCCGCCGGCGAGCGCGGAAATATGGGTGAGCGCCCGCTCAAGCAGCGCCTTGTCGGCGAACTTGTAGCCGATCCTCTCCTCGAGCGCGCTGCGTTCCTTCGCCTTGCGGCTCATCTGACGATCGTAAACAGCCGATGCCAACGCACCGAGAACGGCCAGCGCCAAAATTCCCAAGCGTGCTCGCCCTCGTAGACCGAGAAGAAGATGATCTGCGCCTTGCCGACGATATTCTCGATAGGCACCATGCCGACCTGGTTGAACCGGCTGTCGGTCGAATTGTCGCGGTTGTCGCCCATCATAAAATAATGACCAGCCGGTACGGTGTAGACTTGCGTGTTGTCGGCGAAGCCATTGTCGACAAGATCGAGCGTGTAATAAGAGACGCCGTTATCCAGCGTCTCCTTCCAGCGCTTCACCGGCGCTTCGCGCGTGCCCTCTTCGGTCTCGACGAAGGGCGGCGCCGGCTCGTGCTTGACTGCGACGCCGTTGATGAAGACCTGGCCCTCGATCACCTGAATTTTGTCGCCGGGTAAGCCGATCACCCGCTTGATGTAGTCGGTGGACGTGTCGCGCGGCAGGCGGAACACCACCACATCGCCGCGCTGCGGCATGAAGCCGCCGGGAATGCGACCGGAGAACAACGGCGGCGACAGCGGCAGCGAATACTTACTGTAACCGTAGGAATATTTCGACACGAACAAATAGTCGCCGACCAAAAGCGTCGCCTTCATCGAACCGGAAGGGATATTGAATGGCTGAAACAAGAAGGTGCGGATCACCAGCGCGATAATCAGCGCGTGAATGATGACGCGCACGGTCTCGCCGAGACCGCTTTCTTTCTTCTTTGTTCCGGATGTCACGCTCATTGGCCTTTCGCCCCGCCGCCGCGCTCCCCACAAACTTTGTAGCGGCTCGTATCTGGTGGCGCAATCAAGATCGCCAAAACGACGGTATAACTATTTGTTTGACATGGTGTTTTTTGCCTACACGGCAGCAATCCGCACCGCCGTGATCACGACGATCGCCTGCGCTATCGGCCCCTCGTCGGTAAGCGAGATATCGATGCGGGCCTCACAACCGGCGGGCGTGATGGCCTTGAGCCGCGCCAATGCTCCGCCGGTCAGCTTCATGGTGGGCCGCCCCGACGACAAATTGACGACACCCATGTCACGCCAGAACACCCCGGCGCGCAGACCGGTGCCGAGCGCCTTGGCGCAGGCCTCCTTGGCGGCAAAGCGCTTGGCGTAGGTGTCAACCGCGTTAGCACGCCGCTCCGCTTTGGCGCGCTCGAGCGGGGTGTAGACGCGGTCGAGGAAGCGGTCGCCATGGCGCTCGATCACTTTGGCGATGCGCCGCACGTCGACGAGGTCGGAGCCGAGACCAATGATCATGCGTCTGCCCGGCGCACGACTTCGTCCGAGCACCGGTGCCCGCTTGTCCGGATCATGCGCGTGCCTTTTTGCGGCCGCGGTCCATCGCGGCGCGCATGAATTTGACGGTTTCGGCGAGCCCCTCGAACACTGCTTCGCCGATCAGGAAATGGCCGATATTGAGCTCGGCCACCTCGGGCAGCGCGGCGATCATCTCGGCGGTGGCATAATCGAGGCCGTGCCCCGCATGCACGTCCAGCCCATACGACTTGGCGAGCACGGCGCCAGCGCGGATCAACTGCCACTCGGCGGCGGCTTCAGCCGCGCGGTTCTCGGCGAGCGCATCGCACCAAGCGCCCGTATGGACCTCAATCACCGGCGCACCCAAACCTGCCGCCGCCTCGATCTGCGCCGGGTGCGCAGCAATAAACAGCGAGACGCGGATGCCGGCATGCTTGAGCGCGGAGACGACAGGCGCGAGCGCGACTTTTTGCCCGACTGCGTCAAGCCCGCCTTCGGTGGTGCGCTCGGTGCGCTTCTCCGGCACGATGCAGACTGCGTGCGGATGCGTCCTCAAAGCAATCGCCAGCATCTCCTCGGTTGCCGCCATCTCCATGTTTAAAGGCTTGTCGATCTCGGCCTTCAGTCGCGCTATGTCGTCATCGCGGATGTGACGGCGATCCTCGCGCAGGTGTGCGGTGATGCCGTCACAGCCGGCGACGATCGCAAGCTTGGCCGCGCGTACCGGATCGGGATGCCGCCCGCCGCGCGCGTTGCGCAGGGTGGCGACGTGATCGACATTGATGCCGAGGCGCAGGTGTGACGCGGTCATTTGATCCGGCGCATAATCTTATCCGAGAACCGGTGCTCGTTTTTCGGGATCATGCGCTACCCGTTCACGCGTTCCGCCTTGGCCACCACGGGCTTGGCACGCAGTTGCGAAATGATGGCGGTCAAATGCTTGAGATCATAGACCTCGAGATCGATCAGGACGTCGGTAAAATCGGGCGCCCGCCGCGTCATACGGATATTGTCGATATTGCCGTCGTGCTCGGCGATCACCTGCGCGATCTGCGCGAGCGAACCCGGTTCGTTGACCGATTGCACCGAGATGCGCGCAGGGAAGCGACGCGGCGTCGTGGCCTCTTCATCCCAGCGCACGTCGAGCCATAGATCCGGCCGGTCCTCGAACTCACTGAGCGAGGGTGATTGGATCGGATAGATGGTGATGCCCTCCCCCGGCGTCAGGATGCCGACAATGCGATCGCCCGGCACCGCGCCGCCCTCGGGGGCAAAACGCACCGGTAGGTCGCCGGAGAGGCCGCTAATCGGGATCGCCGGTCCGGGCTTGCCCGGCGTCGATGGGCCAATCCCCGGAACGCGAAATTTCACGGAAGTGAGGCGCCTCAGGCCAAACCAGCCGCTGCTTTCGGGCTTGGGCCGCGCAGCGATAGCGGCCGCGCGCTCCTCCTTGTAGTCGGGATACATGGCGCGGGCGACGTCGGAAGCCTTCATCTCACCACGGCCGACCGCGGCCATCACATCCTCGATCGAGGCGCGCGCAAGCCGCGGCAGCGCGCCGGTCAACTTCTCGTCCGAGTATCCGATCTTGGCGCGCTGGAACAAGCGTTCGACGATGCGCCGGCCAAAGCCGGTGTATTGCGCGCGTACCGCGGCCCGCGTGGCCCGTCTGATTGCTGCGCGCGCCTTGCCGGTAACCACGATCGACTCCCAGGCGGCCGGCGGTGCCCCTTGCGCGCTGGAGGTCAAGACTTCAACCTCGTCGCCATTCATGATCTCGGAGATCAGCGGCGCGATCTTGCCGTTGATCTTACAGCCAACCGCAGTGTTGCCGACGTCGGTATGCACGGCATAGGCGAAATCGATGGCGGTTGCTTTGCGCGGCAGCGCGATCAGCTTGCCCTTGGGCGTGAAGCAGAACACCTGGTCGTGGAACAGTTCGAGCTTGGTGTGTTCGAGGAATTCTTCCGGGTTGGAGCCTTCCGCCAACAGCTCGATGGTGCGCCGCAGCCAGGCATAGGCGCTCGATTCGCGCGACAGCATTTCGGTCGGTGAGCCATGGCCGTCCTTGTAGAGCGCATGCGCGGCGATGCCGTATTCGGCGATGTCGTGCATGTCGGCGGTGCGGATCTGCAGCTCAACGCGCTGCTGGCCGGGGCCGATCACGGTGGTATGCAGCGACCGGTAGTCGTTCGCCTTGGGCGTTGAGACGTAGTCCTTGAAGCGTCCGGGCACCATCGGCCAGGTCGTGTGCACGACGCCAAGGGCTTGGTAGCAGTCGGCGAGCGTCTTGACGACCACGCGGAATCCGAAAATGTCGGACAGCTGCTCGAAGCCGACCGACTTGCGTTCCATCTTGCGCCAAACCGAATAGGCGCGCTTACGCCGCCCTTGCACCTTGGCCTTGATGCCGCGGTCCGCGAGCTTCTTGGCGAGCTGCTGCTCGATCTCCATAATCAGCGCCTGGTGCCGTTCGGCGATGGCGCTGAGGCGGGCGCTCACGACTTCATAGGCTTCCGGATTGATCTCGCGGAACGCCAGGTCCTCGAGCTCCTCGCGCATTTCGTGCATACCCATGCGGCCGGCCAGCGGCGCATAGATGTCCAGCGTCTCTTCGGCTGCGCGGCGGCGCGCCTCCGCCGGCATGAAGTGCAAGGTGCGCATGTTGTGCAGCCGGTCGGCGAGCTTGACCAACAGCACGCGTACGTCGTCGGCGATCGCCAGCAACAACTTGCGCAGGTTTTCCGCCTGCTTGGCCTCCTTGGTGACGAGATCGAGCTTCTTCAGCTTGGTAAGGCCTTCGACCAGCCTGCCAATATCGTGTCCGAACAGGCCGTCAATCTCCGCCCGCGTGGCCTCCGTATCCTCGATGGTGTCATGCAACAGCGCGGCGGCGATGGTGGCATCATCAAGCTTGAGATCGGTCAGAATCGCCGCGACCTCCAAGGGGTGAGAGAAGTAGGGATCGCCCGAGGCACGCCGCTGCTCGCCATGCGCCTTCATGGCGTAGACATAGGCTCGATTGAGCAGCGCTTCGTTGGTATTGGGATTGTAGCGGCGCACCCGCTCGATCAGCTCGTATTGCCGCATCATGCCCGGCGCGCGGCTTGATTTGTCGGGCTTTTCCGCCAGCGCAGGCGGCGCCGCCACGGCGTGTTCGAGCGGCGCCCGTGTGGGCGATTGCTTCTGCATTCGCGGCAAATGGTCCGAGCGCGCGCGCATCTTTGGCCTTCGGGCCGCCTCAGACCGGTCGGAAGGCGACAGCCGGCGGCCCTTCCCAGCCCATAGATATCACGTCATGGCCCTTGAGCCGCAAGGGATTGCGGCTCCGGTGCACGCCATGCTTTACGGCCCGGCTTTGGGGCCGGGCCGTTCGCTAAATTTGATTCACAGACGGAAACGCCGCGGTTACTCCGCGTCCTCTTCCGGCGGCTCCTCTGGCGGCGCCAGGCCTTCGAGACCCTTGAGCAATTCCTCCTCGGTCATGCGCTCGGGCACAACCTCGGTATCGTCCGCATCGACGCTGGCCCCGCTGCCCGCACCGATCAGCGGCACTTCAGGCTCGGGCTCGTCGACCTCGACATATTTCTGCAGGCTGTGGATCAGATCTTCCTTCAGGTCGCCAGGCGAAACCGTGGTCTCGGCGATTTCGCGCAGCGCCACGACCGGATTCTTGTCGTTGTCGCGCTCGACGGTAATCTGCGATCCCGATGAAACCATGCGCGCACGATGGCTCGCCAGAAGGACGAGATCGAAGCGGTTCTCAACCTTATCGATACAATCTTCGACAGTGACACGGGCCATCGGCTCGGCACTCCTTTGAGTGGAACTTGTGTCCGGAAACGCGGCTTAGGTATCCCTTGCATGTGAATTATTCAAGCATTTTTGTCTTGGAATGGCCGCAAGCCTCTGTTACCGAAAATGACCGCAAACGGGCCGCCCGAGACGGTTTTATTCGGTTACGGCGTGATTTGCGCGGGTGGCAACTGAATTGATTGGATGCCGTCGACTGTCACTAGGGCCGGGTCAATGCCGCCGCTTTGCGCTTGCGCGTAGGCGCGCATCCGGTTGCCGAAACCATATTGCGGAGAAAGAGAGCCATGTCCGTTCAAGGTGAAAAAATCGCGCTATTCATTGATGGAGCCAATCTCTACGCCACCGCCAAATCCCTCGGATTCGACATCGACTATAAGCGCCTGCTGCGCGAATTTCAGTCGCGCGGCTATCTCTTGCGCGCCTTCTATTACACCGCGGTCATCGAGGACCAGGAATATTCTTCGATCCGTCCGCTGATCGATTGGCTCGACTACAACGGCTATTCGGTGGTCACCAAGGCAACCAAGGAATTCGTTGACCAGGCCGGGCGCCGCAAGGTCAAGGGCAATATGGACATCGAGCTTGCGGTCGACGCCATGGAGACTGCTAACCACATCGACCATATGGTCCTGTTTTCGGGCGACGGCGATTTCACGCGGCTGGTCGAAGCCGTGCAGCGCAAAGGCGTCAAGGTGACCGTGGTCTCCACGATCTCCACGCAGCCGCCGATGGTGGCGGACGAATTGCGCCGACAGGCGGACGTGTTCACCGATATCGTCGAGCTGCAGGCCAAAATCGGTCGCGACCCGGCGGAGCGCGCGGCGCGCGAAGCGCGTGGGCCACGCGAGGACCGCAGCGGCAACCACACGCCGCAATTCCTGCAGCGTCCGCCTGCCCCGGTGCGCGCCGGCGCCGGAGCGCCTGATGACGACGAGGAAGGCTTCGAATAAACATTCTTGGGGGGCGCGTGATCTTATCCGAAAATCGGTGCCCACTTTTCGGGATCACGCGCTAGCCATGGCGGCCGCCGAGGCTAAGCCTGGACGCGATTGTCCGAGTTGCCCGCGGTTGGTTGCCTTTCGCAAAACCTGGCGCGCGAAAGAGCCCTCCTGGTTTAACGCACCGGTTCCCTCCTTCGGGCCCATCGATGCGCGGCTCTTGATTGTCGGCTTGGCGCCCGGTCTGCAGGGCGCCAATCGTACCGGTCGTCCGTTCACCGGCGATTATGCCGGTGTGCTGCTGTATGAGACGCTGCTGCACTACAAGTTTGCGCGCGGCGAGTACAAAGCGCATCCCGACGACGGGCTCACGCTCATCGATTGCCGCATCACCAATGCCGTGCGCTGCGTGCCGCCGGAGAACAAGCCGACGCCGCAAGAGATCGCGACCTGCCGCGCGTTTCTCCGGCCCACCATCGCCGAGATGAAGAGCCTGCGCGCGATCTTGGCGCTCGGAAATATCGCACATGCGAGCGTGGTGGCGGCCTTCGGCGCCAAGAAATCAGCCGTACCGTTCAAGCACGGCGGCTGGCACAAGCTCGACTACCTGACGCTATTCGCGAGTTACCACTGCTCGCGCCTGAACACCAATACCGGCGTGCTGACGCCCGATATGTTCCGCAAGGTTTTTGCAGACGTACGCGCTTATTTGGACGCCTGAATCCAAGCGATCACCTCCGCTGCGTTCTGGTCAGGCGGGAATACTGGATAGAATACCTTGGTGATCCTGCCGCCGTCGATGACCAGCGCCATGCGTTTCAAGAGCGTCATGCCCGATGTGGTGAAGGTCGGCAGCTTAAGCGCCTTGGCGAAAGTAAGCTTCTCGTCCGACAAAATTGGGAACGGCAGATGCAGGCGCGTCGCCGCTTCCTGCTGGTAAGCGGTATCCTGCGTCGACAGGCCGAACACATGGACAACCCCGAGGGCCTTGAGCTCGGCAAAATGGTCGCGGAAGCCGCAAGACTGCGGGGTGCAGCCGCGCGCGCCCGGGATATCGTCCCAGCCGGGCGGCGCATCGACGCCCGGCACGCCCGTGCGCGGATAGATGTAGAGCACGATCCGGCCGCCAAGCTTGGACAGGTTGACCGCGCTGCCGTCCGTTGCCGGCAGGGCAAGATCCGGCAAGTTCATACCGGGAAGATGCCGCGCGCCGCCATCGTCCTGCGGCACCGGTATTCCTGGCGGCAAGACGTTCGGATTATGCATGCCTGGTGCTTCCCTCATGGGGCGCCTCCATAGGACATGAATTCCATCAGCGAACCGTCGGGGTCGCGGAAGTAAACCGAGGTGCCCGGCCCCTTGGCGCCGAAACGCTGCAACGGCCCGCGCTCGATGGCAATACCATGTGCCTTGAGATGGGCAATCGCGTCGCTGATCGGCCCTGCCCATTCGAAGCACAGGTCGGAATTGCCCGGCTCGACCGGCAACCGCGCGACCTCCGCCGGCTTGACGCCGGGGCCATGGACGTTGAGCTGCTTGTCGCCGAAGCGATAGGCCCAACCCACGGGGCGCTCGACCAGCTCGGCGCCCAGCACGTCACGATAAAAGGCGTTGGAACGCGCCCAATCGGACACGTGGATAACGCAGTGGTCGAGCTTGATCGGCAGGCCCATGGCTTCTCCGCGCCTTTACCACTCGGAATATCGCACCACAGCGAGGTGTAGGATAGTATTGGAAAGAAATGCCGCGAGGCTGGGCCCCGCGGGGCGACGCAGCGAACGGGAGGGAGCCCATGAATAGACGAGACAGTCTGAAATTCATCGTCGGCGCAACAGCATTGATGACCATCGGTCGCGCCTACGCCCAGCCGGCGGGACCATTCACACTTCCGCCGCTTGGCTACGATTTCGCGGCGCTTGAGCCGCATATCGACGCTCAGACCATGATGATCCACCACGACAAACATCATGCAGCCTATGTGAGCAACGCCAACCAGCTCGCGCAGCGCTGGCCCGAGCTGGGGACGACGCCGATCGAGCAAGTTCTCGCCAATCTTGGTGCTGCACCTGAAGCGGTGCGCGCGGGTGTGCGTAACAATGTGGGCGGGCATTGGAACCATACGTTCTTCTGGCAGCTCATGGCGCCGGGCGGCGCCAAGGAGCCGAGCGGCGCGTTGAAATCCGCAATCGATGCCTCTTTCGGCAACGTCGCCGGCATGAGCGAGAAGGTGAACGCCGCGGGCCTCGCGCGCTTCGGCTCCGGCTGGTCATGGCTCGTAATCGGCAAGGACAAGAAACTCGGCATCATCAGCACCGCGAATCAGGACACACCGCTCGAGTTGAACGCCTATCCAGTGCTCGGCGTCGATGTCTGGGAGCACGCCTATTACCTGAAATACCAGAACCGCCGCGCCGATTATCTCAAGGCTTGGTGGAATACGGTGAACTGGACCAGGGCGGAGGAAAACTTCCGCAAGGCGATCGGTTAGTCTGCGCGCGGCGGCACGACCCCGAGCTTTTTGCCGACGCGGGCGGCGACGGCGCGTCGCTCCTCGTTGAGCTTGGCGAGGCGCGCCTGCACGGCCGCGAGCGTCTCGCGCGCGGCATGCTGCGGCGAGCCGGAATCGAACGGCGGCTCCGGCTCGTATTCGATCTGCAGCTGGATTTCGCGGGCGACTTCCTCGCCGGCAAGGATGGCGGCGAGCTGCAGGGCGAAATCGATCCCCGAAGTGACGCCGGCGCCGGTGACAATATTACCGTCCATTACCACCTGCTCGCGCACCGGGATGGCGCCGAGCAGCGGCAGGTGCTCGACCGCCGCCCAATGGCTGGTCGCGCGCTTGCCCCTGAGCAGGCCAGCGGCGCCGAGCACCAGCGAGCCGGTGCAGACCGAGGTGACGTATTTGGCCTGCGCAGCCTGTTTGCGCAGAAATCCAAGCGTCGCCTCGTCCTCCATCAAGTCCTGCTGGCCTGGTCCACCCGGCACCATGATGACGTCGAGCCGCGGACAATCGGCATAGGTCACAGTCGGCATGATTTGCAGGCCGCGATCGGTTTCAACCGGGTCAAGCGTCGCCGCCACCAGGTCGACCTTAGTGTCGGGCAACCGCGCCAGCACTTCATACGGCCCCGTCAGATCGAGCTGGGTCATGCGCGGGAAGAGCAGCATGCCGATGCGGCGCATGGTCATCCCCTTTGGCGCAACAGCCGGCCGCGCTCGCGTTCCCATGAGCGCTTTTTCAACGTTTCGCGCTTGTCGTGCAGCTTCTTGCCGCGCGCCAACGCAATCTCCACTTTCGCACGTCCGCGCTCGTTGAAATAGAGCTTGAGCGGCACGATGGTCATGCCCTCACGTTCTACCGCGCCGGCAAGCCGGCTGATCTGGCGCTGGTGCAAGAGCAATTTGCGCGGCCGCTTGGGCGGATGATTGAAGCGGCCGGCCTGCTGGTACTCGGGGATGTTGGAATTGACCAGCCAGATCTCGCCGCCGCGCGGATCGGCATAAGATTCAGCGATGGTCGCCTTGCCGGCGCGCAGCGATTTGACTTCGCTGCCGGTTAACGCGATGCCAGCCTCGAAGGTCTCGCCGATCTCGTAGTTGAAGCGCGCCCTGCGGTTGTCGGCGACCACCTTGATGCGGCGCTCGGACTTGGCGGCCATTTATTTTGCGTTGCGCATGATCTTGTCCGAAAACCGGTTCCCACTTTTCGGGATCATGCGCGGCTACCGCGATTTCAGAAGATCGCGGATTTCGGTCAGCAGCTCTTCCGACTTCGTCGGCGGCGCCGGCTTTGCCTCCTCCGTCTTGATCAACCGACTCATGGCCCGGATGATCATGAACAGCACCCAGGCGATGATGATGAAGTTGATGACGAGGGTGACGAAATTGCCCCAAGCCAGCACCGCGCCTTGCTTTTTCGCTTCGGCCAGCGTGGTGGCGGTGACCTTCGAGGACAGCGGGATGAAATAGTTGGAGAAATCGACGCCGCCGGTGATCGCGCCCACCACCGGCATGATGATGTCGGCGACCAACGAGTTGACGATGGCGCCGAAGGCCGCGCCAATGATGACGCCGATCGCCAGGTCGACGACGTTGCCGCGCAGCGCGAATTTTTTGAAATCTTCGAGCATGGTTCTTTCTCCCCGGCGCGCGGCCTCGTCCGACAGCCGACGCCTTTTGGGATCTTGTCTCTAGTTGATCAGGCCGGCGTGCACCATCGCTTCGCGCACGAGGCATTGCGCCTTCTCGCTCGCCGGCACCAGCGGCAGCCGCACGGTGTTGGCGCATTTGCCGATCAGCGACATGGCGTATTTGATCGGCGCGGGGCTCGTCTCGCAGAACAAATTGATGTGCAGCGGCGCGAGCTTGTCTTGCAGTTTGAGCGCGGCGGCGAAGTCGCCCTTCAAGCAGGCGCGCTGGAATTCGGCGCACAGCCGCGGCGCCACATTCGAGGTCACCGAGATGCAGCCGTGGCCGCCGTGCGCCATGAAGCCGAGCGCGGTGACGTCCTCGCCGGAGAGCTGGTTGAAGTCGGGACCCATGGCGGCGCGCTGCTGCGAGACGCGCGTCATATTGGCGGTCGCGTCCTTCACCCCGGCGATGTTCTTCAATTCGTAGAGGCGCTTCATGGTGTCGACTGACATGTCGACAATCGAGCGGCCCGGAATATTGTAGATGATGATCGGGATGCCGATCGCATCGTTGATCGCCTTATAATGCTGATAGAGCCCTTCCTGCGTCGGCTTGTTGTAATAGGGCGTCACGATCAGCACCGCATCGGCGCCCGCCTTCTCGGCGTGCCGCGACAATTCGATTGCCTCCGCCGTCGAGTTGGAACCTGCGCCGGCGACCACCGGCACGCGGCGGTCGGCCTCATCGACGCACCATTCCACAAGCTTCTTGTGCTCGTCGTGCGACAGCGTCGGGCTCTCGCCGGTGGTGCCGACCGGAACCAGGCCTCGCGTGCCCTCGGCGATCTGCCAATCCACAAGCGCGCGGAAGGCCTGTTCGTCGACCGAGCCATTTTTGAACGGGGTCACGAGCGCGGTGAAGGACCCTCGGAAGCTCGTCTTGGCGGCCATGACACTCTCTCCGGCAAACCCGTTCCATCAATATCGGGTCGCAGCAGGCGATGAAAGCCCCTGCCCTAGGCTCGGCGGAACCCGGCTGCCCCGCTTTCGCCCCCAACCCTGTGTATGGCTTGCTGTCCGGGCGATTAGGGGTACCCTTCTTCAACCAGTTTGGGCGTAATGGGGCGGTAACCGTCCGTCGAGTCGAGCCAATTGGAAGCAAAGGCCAGGGGCGCAATGCGATTGCGAGGCTGGAAAGCGTGGTATCTGGCATTGGCGGGCGTTGCTTGCGTCCTGGCCGCGCCCAGTCTTGCGCTCGCGGCGGTCAAGGAGCCGGCTCCGGACGTGACCGTCGCTAAGAAGCCGCATATGCGGCACCCGGCTAAACATGTTGCCAAGAAGCCGGCGCATCCGACAAAGCATATCGCCAAAAGGTCCTCGCATCGGCTGGTGGTCCGGGATGTGCCGATCCCGCCCCCCCGGCCCGCCATTGCCACCGTCAAGACTGTCCAGGCAGTGGTGCCACACGAACGGCCCGTTGTTGGTACCGTCAAGACCGTCCCCCCCGCGCTGCCGCGCGAGCGACCCTCCATTGGCAGCATCAAGACCGCCGAAGCGGTCCTGCCGCGCGAGCGGCCCGCCAACGCCGTCAAGACCGTCCAGGTGGTGCTGCCGCCGGTGCGGGCGAGCCTTGCTCTGCCAGGCGTCGCCTTTCCCCCCATCCCGCTCGCGCGCCCGCCGGCCGCGATGGTGCCGTTCGCGGTCGCTCCGACGACCAGCACCTCGGCCGCCGACCTCGCCGCCCTCAAGCGCGTGCTCGAGGCAGCCCGCAAAGGCAAGGACGCCGATGCCGATGCGGCCGAAGCAACCATCACCGATCCGGTCGCCCACAAGCTCGCGGAGTGGGCGATCTTGCATAGCGAGAACACCAGTCCCGGCTTTAAACGCTATGTCGACTTTATCGCCGCCAATCCGAGCTGGTCGCACATCACCTTATTCCGCAAGCGCGCCGAGGCCCAGCTGTGGAGCGACCGCGCCGCCGACGCAACGGTGCTCGCCTTCTTCGCCAAGCAGCAGCCGCTCACCGCCAAGGGCCGCTACATGCTGGCGCACGCGCTGCTCGCCAAGGGCGACCGCGCCGGCGCCACCGAGCTCGTGCGTTACGCGTGGCGCTCTGAGGACTGCTCGGACGAAGTCGAATCGAGGGTGCTCGACATGTTCGGCAGCCTGTTGACCAGCGCCGACCATCGCGCGCGCATGGATCGGCGCCTCTACGAGCAAGACACCGAGGCCGGCTTGCGCGCGGCCAAGCGCCTCGGCGGCAGCGATCTTGCGGTGGCGCGCGCCTGGATCGCGGTCATCGGGCGGGCGGGCAACGCCAAGGCGCTGCTCGATGCAGTGCCGGCCGCGGCGCGCCACGACGCCGGCTACATCTTTGCGCGCGTGCATTGGCTGCGCGTGAACGACAAGTTCGAAGACGCCGGCCGCCTCATCCTGACCGTGCCGCACGATGCGCAAGCGATCGGGCCCGACGCCTGGTGGCAGGAACGTCGCATCCTGGTGCGGGCTCTGCTCGACCGCCACGATCCGAAGACCGCCTATCGCATCGCCGCCGAGGCGGCGCTGCCCGAGCGTGCATTCTTCCGCGGCGACAAATACTTCACCGCCGGCTGGATCGCGCTGCGCTATCTCCACGATCCCAAGACCGCCGCGGCGCAGTTTGCCCATCTCGCCGAGATGAATGGCTCCCCGCACGGGCTCGCGCGCGCCGGCTACTGGCAGGGGCGCGCGGCCGAGGCGATGGGCGAGCAGGCCAAGGCCGAGCGTTTCTTCGAAATCGCCGCCCAATACACGCTCACCTATTACGGCCAGCTCGCGCGCGCCCGGCTCGGCCTCACCGAGCTCGGCCTGCGCGGCCCGCCGCTGGTGACGCCGCAGGAGCGCGCGGCGGCGCGGCATCTCGAAATCGTGCGCGCGGTCGAGTTGCTCTACGCGCTCGACGAGCGCGATCTCATCGCCTCGATGTATGCCGAGATCGGCGAGAACGGCAGCGACATCGCCGGCATGACGATGATGGCGGAAGAGGCCGCGAAGCATCACGACGGCCGCGCCGAGGTGTTGCTCGGCGAAGCGGCTTACGCGCGCGGCATGCCGTTTGACTATTTCGCCTACCCGACCGCCGGCCTGCCCGACTACCGGCCGATTGGACCGCCGATCAGCGACGCGGTCGCCTATTCGATCGCCCGGCAGGAAAGTCACTTCAACCAAAAAGACGTTTCGCCCGCCCAAGCCATGGGGCTGATGCAGGTGACGCCGGACTCGGCGATCGATTCCGCCAAACGCTTCAAGGCAACCTATAACCGCGGCCGGCTGTTGAGCGACGCGGTCTATAATATGCAGATGGGCGCGGCCGAGCTGTCGATGCTGCTGCGCACCTACAACGGCTCCTACATCCTGACCTTCGCCGGCTACAATGCCGGGCGCGGGCGGGTGCAACAGTGGATCGCCGCCTATGGCGACCCACGTCGTCCCGGCGTCGATCCGGTCGATTGGGTCGAGCGCATCCCGCTCTCGGAGACGCGTAATTACGTGATGCGGGTTATGGAAAATCTCCAGGTCTACCGCGCGCGCTTCGGCGGCGGCAGCGATCTGCTGATCGAGGCCGACTTGCGCCGCGGCGCGACGAATTGAACCCGCGCATGCTATCAATCAGCCGCGTCCGACATGGCAACCGCCGTCAGCACGTTCATTGCAGCGCCTGACGGCTTGCGCCTGCACGCGCGTTGCTATGGATCACGCAGCGCTGCTTTGCCGGTCGTCTGCCTGCCCGGCCTTGCCCGCACCGCCGCCGATTTCGAAGCGCTGGCCCGCGCGCTCGCGGGCGATGCAGCGCGACCGCGCCGGGTGATCGCGCTCGATTATCGCGGCCGCGGGCTTTCCGACTATGACCCTGACCCGAGCCACTATTCCCTGCCGACAGAGCTCGCCGATGTCGTCGCGGTACTTACCGCGCTTGAGGCGGCGCCCGCGGTCTTTGTCGGCACCTCGCGCGGCGGCATTTTGACCATGCTGCTCGCGGCGCTGCAGCCGGCCGCGATCGCCGGCGCGGTGCTCAACGACATCGGTCCGGTGCTCGAGCCGCAGGGGCTGATGCGTATCAAAGGCTATGTGGGGAAGCTGCCGCAACCAGCGAGCTTCGAGGACGCCGCCGACATCTTGCGTCGCCTGTTCGGCACGCAATTTCCCAAGCTCGCGCCTGCGGACTGGCTTGCCGCCGCGCGGCGCACATTCAAGCTGGAAAACGGCGCGTTGCTACCGACCTATGACGTGCGGCTTGCCGCGGCCTTGCAAGCGATCGATTTCGAGCAGCCGCCGCCGGCGCTGTGGAGGGAGTTCGACGCGCTCGCCCAGGTGCCGCTGATGGTGGTCCGCGGGGAGAATTCCGATCTGCTGTCGGAGCAGACGGTTGCCGCCATGCGCGCCCGCCGCGCCACGATGGAAACGATCGTGGTGCCCGACCAGGGTCATGCGCCGCTGTTGACGGAGCCCGAGATCATCGCCCGCATCGCGGACTTCGTCGCCCGCTGCGAGGCGCCGCGACAAGATTAGGCTGCCGAACCCCGCTCGGGACAACAGAAAACCCCCGGTGGTTGCCCGCCGGGGGTTATAATGGTCAGGCGATTTGCCTGCCGAAGCTCGCGTTAAGCGAGCGAAGGCAGGTCAGGGATAGAAGTCGCGGTTGACGCGCAGGCGCACGGCCCACTGATCCTGGTCGCCGACCGTGTAACAGCCTGTGCCCAAACCACCGACAGTACACCCCGGCTTGGTGCTGAATGCACCAGACTGGGTGATCATGCCACCGACCGCACTCGCGCTTTGCAGGTTCGCGTACAACACTTCCAAACCGATTTGGAAGGTGCTGCTGACCGCCCACTGGGTGCGCAAGCCGACGCCCCAGATCGCCCAGTCGTTGTCGCAGCCAGCCGCCACTTGGCCGAGACCGCCGCAGAGCAAAGCGTTGCCAGTGGAGTTGTAGCTCATCGCCATGTATGAGCCCCACAGCGTGGATTTCCAAGCCGCGTTCCAGTTGTGAGTATAGGCAGCGTTCACCGCCCACGAGGTCGTCAACTGAAGACCGCCAGCGTAGCCAGCAATAATCGCACCCGGCGCGCCGTAAACGGCATCGGTATTGAGACCGTATCCGAAACTATTGCCGTGCCAGATGATGTAGTTCCATATCCCGGCGGTGTTGTTATCGTAGCGCGACGCACCTTCGGTGTAGTCCACCTCGGCCTGGAAGTAGTCGCCCGGGCCGATCATCGGAGCATTGAGCTTGATGCCAGCTCCTAGCGCGAAGCCCATCTGATCACTGG